>Ga0190310_1000124_pt1 | contig 29332 bp, 24 predicted proteins | sample 48700778_MG_FD_165059 | JGI IMG/M metagenome (GOLD analysis project Ga0190310, IMG submission 165059) | Hydrothermal vent sediment bacterial communities from Southern Trench, Guaymas Basin, Mexico - 4870-07-7-8_MG | ecosystem: Environmental > Aquatic > Marine > Hydrothermal vents > Sediment ... | reverse complement strand
CAATAGTTTTCTTAGTGGTTACTTGTTCTTTAATATCCAATATCGAAGCTTCTCTACTAAGTTCAGCTTTCTTATTACCAATAGCTTTCTTAGTGGTAACATGATCTTTAATATCTAATATCGGAGCGTTTCCACTAAGTTCAGCTTTCTTATTATCAATAGCTTTCTTAGTGGTAACATGATCTTTAATATCCAATATCTGAGCATTTTCACTAATTTCAGCTTTCTTATTACCAATAGCTTTCTTAGTGGTTACTTGTTCTTTAATATCCAATATCGAAGCTTCTCTACTAAGTTCAGCTTTCTTATTATCAATAGTTTTCTTAGTGGTTACTTGTTCTTTAATATCCAATATCTGAGCGTTTCCACTAATTTCAGCTTTCTTATTATCAATAGTTTTCTTAGTGGTTACTTGTTCTTTAATATCCAATATCGAAGCTTCTCTACTAAGTTCAGCTTTCTTATTACCAATAGCTTTCTTAGTGGTAACATGATCTTTAATATCTAATATCGGAGCATCTCCACTAATTGCCGCTTTCTTATTAGCTTTTTCTCTAGCCACTTTTTCTTTTATATATTGTATGCGCCGTTGTCTATTCTCTCCTTTATCTATTATTTTTTGTCTTACTGATCTTTCAGGATAATGTTCTTTTTGAATATCATCTTCAAATGGATTAGTATTTATTATCTTTTTTTGGGAAGTATAATCTCTACGTTTCTTTCTATCTGGATCAATCAGTTTTGCTAATTTATTACCAATAAATGGAATACGAGAAACATAATCACCAAGTGCAGATCTTAAAGATTTAAATAATTCTTTAAACATCTGTACTAATCCTTTAGTTTTACCTTTATCATCTTTATTAGCAACCCCAAATGCTCCTAAAATACTATCAAATACTGATCCCATAACACCACCACCAAGACCTAATATGTATCCAATACCAGGAACCATAGCTCCTCTATTACCAAATCGATTAGCAAGACTTGATTTGTCTTTCCAAATATTATCAACTAATATTCCACCACATAACCAATCTTGAACCCAACTACCAATTGATGCTATTTTATCTTGACCTAATCCACCAATAACTGCACCAACAGCACCACCAATAATCATTCCAGCAACATTTCCAATTATTGGAAAAAAAGAACCAGCTGCAAATCCCAATGCTGCATATTTAGCAGCACCTGATGCCGCCGACCCCAACCCACCTCCAGCAGATCCCATAAAGAGATGTTTTATTCCTCCCCAAATTTTAGGTAATATTCCACCTTCAGTTTCTTTAAATCCTGAAACAAAATCTAATATGGCTCTAACACCTCCAGTAATCAAAATTGCTGGGACAGCTAATGCGCCAACACCACCAACTGAAGCTACTGCTGATCCTACCCATCCAGACGCTGCACCAAAAGCAGAAGAAAGAATCCCACTTAATGCGGCAGCTCCGGCTCCAACACCAATACCTAATAACAGTTTAGTTCCAGAAAATAACGATGTAATTCCAGATTTAACCCAACTAAAAATAGTATCAAAAAATCCTTTCTTTTTTGATTTTCCTACGGCCATATTTTTAATCAATTCAATAATATTTTCATCAATTGATTGTAAATATAAAGATTGATCAGTTTGTATGTTTTTCTTATCTAATACTTCTCGCTCTTCTTTAATTTGTTGAATATTGTCTGCTGTTCCAGAGTTATTTTTATTAGTTAATAACTTTAAAAATGATTCTTCTTTTTCATAATCTTCAGAATTAGATGTTCCTTCAGCAGAGGGTATAAGTGGTATAACATTATTTAAAATAGATGATGTATCATCTTGATTAATAATTTGATTACGATAAATAATTTCTTCATATCCTGATCGACCACCTTGTTCCGGTTCTCCAACTAAATATGGAATATTTGGATTTATTCCATATGTGCCCGTAGCTTCATGTTGTTCTTGATTTGTATAGTAATCATCACTGCTTTGATTTATTAATTCGTCAGAATTAATAATATTCTGAACTGTTATTTCTGGATTATTATTAGCCATATCCGTTAATTTTAAAATTATTAAATCAAGTTTTGGAATAATTGAATTTTTGAATTTTAAAACTGTTCTATTAACTTTTTTAATTATATTAATAATAGGACTAATATTTGTTCTTTCATTTTCATTTTGTAATTCTAAAAGTTCATGTTGTGAAATAGTAGGATTTAATATTGTTGGCTCTAATCGTGTATTGATAACATCCGTAACTTCAGTAGTAGATAATCTTGCTCTATCTTTTAAATCTTTAATTTTTTCAGCATCAGACGCCTCAACAGCCATATGTCTAACACCTCCAACTAAAGCAACTAATCCCGTTGCAATTGTTGCTATACCACCAGTGCCTAAAAAAGAAGCTAATAAAATTGAATTTGCTGCAGTACTTTTAGCTAAATTACCTATGTTATGACCCAAAGTTGTTTGTCTTTTTTCTTCACGGGCTGCATCTAATGAAAATCGTTCAAGATGAGATCTTTCTTTTTTTATATATAAAATTTCATTAGCTTTATTTTCCGCTCTCATATCTTTACTAGATGCTTTACGATCTTGGTTTAATATTTGTGGAAGATTTTCAAAAACTAAAGACGCTTGTTCTCTAAGTTCTTCATTTGATTTTCTTTCTCGTTCAGACATTGCGGCAGAAACAAATTCAACAGAACTTAAAATTCCACTTGTTAATCCTGAAAAATTATTTTCCAATACTGCTGTTCTTTTATCTTCTCGTATTTGTAACGCTTTATTTTCTTGTTCAGCTGTTAACATTAATTTTTCAGAATAATCCCAAATCCGTTCTTCTTTTTCAGTTTTGAGAGTTTCTGCATACTCAACTATTTTATCTTTACCGGTATGCACTTTATACAATAATGAATATTGATCTTTAACTACATTAAATATATTGCCTTGCATTTCTAATTGTGAAACATTAATAGATCTTATTTTTTCAGTTATTATTGGCAACCCCTCAGCTAAGAAATCTGTTGCTTTTTCTTGGTCAGATCTATATATCCCAGCTTCTTTATCTAATGCATCTCGATCATTTGATAATTCTAAAAACTTTTTACCAAAAAATATTTCTGGAACTTTGCTAATAAGTCCTTTTGTACCTTTGCCAATCTTACCCATTAATGTAGCACTATCATAAAGAATATTAGCAATAGCACCAATACCAGGAATATTAGTTATTACCCCACCAATTTTTTGACTTATTGTTTTCTTTTTATCTACTATCCCAAATTTTGTATCTATTCCAAAACCTTGAGATCGAATATTAATAGCTTCTTGTCCAATTATTCTATTAATATCATAAATACCAGAAGTTAACATTATCATTTTTTCTTCATATGTCTTAGCAGAACCAATTAAACGACTAGATTTAATTGTTAATAATTTAACTGATTGCCCACTAAGTCCAACTTGACGAGATAATGATTTAACTTCTTTAGCATCAAGTGTTGAAAGTTGAGGACCTCCTTTAATTTGTTCAATAAATTTTCGAGGAGATATTTTACCAACTATTGCATTTAATAATTGAACAGATGGATCATATTTTGCAAATAATAACGATACAGTATCAGTTATTGTGTTTGTTAAACCCTTTTTACCAATGCTTGTTTTAGTATCATAATCTTGTTGTCCTTTTTTACTACTTTTATCTCTAGATTGTTTTACAGCACTAAGATCATCATAAATTGATGGTAATACACTAGTATGACCTTCAATAAAAGATAACAATTGATACTCTAATTGATCTGCTATTCTTAATTGATCTGTAGCCAATCCTAATTTATACATTGGATCAGTATATCTAGATAACGAATGTTTACGTTCAATTTCTTCTGGTGACTGTCTAATTGTTCTTAATTTTTTTAATTTATGACTAGTCATTAATGAACTTATTAATTGAGTACCAATTAATCCTAATGACAATGGAGACATTGCTCCACCCAAAAGTGTAGATTGAACTCCTGACATAGTTCCTGTACCAAATGCACCCGTTGCTATATTTGAACCAGTTACTGCTCCAGAAGCCATTCCACCTGTTATTCCACTTAATATACCACCACCAGCGGCCTGAGTTGCACCAGTAGTTATAGCTCCAGCGGCAGCAGCAGGCACTACTCCAGTTACTGCTCCAGAAGCTAATCCACTTGCTAGCCCACTACCTATACCACCAGCGGCCTGAGTTGCACCAGTAGTTATAGCTCCAGCGGCCTGAGTTGCACCAGTAGTTATAGCTCCAGCGGCAGCAGGTGCTACACCAGTGGCCGCAACATTAGTTGCCGCAACATTAGTTGCCCCACCCATCATTCCAACAGCGGCCTTAGTTCCTCCAACAGCGGCGCCACCCATACTACCAACTGCACCCAATGTTAAATTCTTAGCTAAATTAGCAGTATATAATCCTCTCATAGCTAATGATGTTGTTTGTGCTCCTTGATAAGCCTTGCCCCATCCACCTAATTCTTTTTCATACTGACGTTGTTGTTGTAATTTACTTATTTTACCAGCTGACCCAACACCTTTGATTGCCCCTTGAAATATTCCTCCACCAGCGCCCATAAGACTAGATCCGATAGCAGATTTAAGATTAGATCCAAAATATTCAGTAGGAACATCACTTGTTAATTTTCCACCAAGAGGTTTTAAATATGTTGTACTTAAATCTCCAATCATTACCGGTTTACTACTATATACTTTATTTATACTATCTCGTCGGCGGTCAACTTCCGCTTTTAATGTTTTAGAATTTCTATATACATTATCTTGATTTTCTTTTTCTTTTTCGTTTTCTAACTCTCTATCTTTTTTAATTTGTTCTTTAATATGTTCTAAAGATGTTGGTGGCCCGGGTTGTTCTAATGATTCTGAAGTTTCTTGAGTCTCAGGAGTTTCAAGAGTTTGGGACTTTTTATTTTTATTTTCATCAACCATTTAAATACCTCTTTTTATATTTTTTGCTGCGGCAAAAACTACCTCAACATAACTTGACTAAATATTGATATGTCAAAGTCAACATCTAATTGATTGCCTTGATCTTGATCTTGATCTTGTTCATAATTATCATATCCATAAACATTAGTATTATTATCTAAATTATTTTTTGGATCAAATGTATTAATCAATGATGTAATGGAATTATAATGAGTTTGCATATCTTTTTTAGAATCAGAATTTAATAATGGTCCAATTTCCATATATTTTTTACTTCTTGTTAATGCACAAAAACAAGACGCCATAAATAAATCATCATATCCATTACTTTTAAATGTTCCACTATTTGTTTTTTCTATTCCAGATAATTGATCAATTAATGTTTGAGATTTAATAATATTTGGATTTTCGTTTAATGCCTGCATAAAACAACCAACCATTAATGATTTAGTCATTCCAGTAGTTTTAATTCCTAAATCGTTTCCATTATCTTTATACATATACAAATCATAATCAATATCTTTAATATTATTAAATAAATATTCAATAGGTGCTCGACCAATTGAATTGTTTTCATTACATAAAATAATATTTTGAATATTATTATCAATCTTTTTTAATAACCATCTAAATACAAAATCTATATCTTGACCAAATTTAGTATAACTACCATATTTAAATTGTAGTTCGGCAACTTGATGAAAATCTTTAAAACTATAAATTTCAATAACACAATAATTACCCATAAGAGATTCCGCAGTATCACATCCAATTAAATAATAATCATTAGGATCAAACTGATTAGTAAAAATATCTAATGATGCAAGATTAGGAGTTAAAATGGAAGATGCAACATTAATTGATTTAAAGTCACTAAGAATTTCATCTGTAAAAATACAATTACTAGAACCAATAAAAATTAAATCTAATTCTTGATTTATTGTTCTTTGATCTGCTATTTCAGCACATTGATCGTCATACCATTCTTGTGTTTTTGTAGGATCTTCTGACCAATGATATTTTACTTTCACATATCTATTATTATCTGTAGAACTCATTATTTCTTTTTTATTTATTTTTGGTATCCATATACCAGTTTCTCGATCAAAAAATAAATTAGAATCAACAGCATTTGTATATCTATTATAAAACCATTTACCAACACCAACTGTTCCATTTGGAGTTGAAGTGACTAATGTAAAAGTCGGTCTTCCTAATCGTTTAGCTTGTTCTCTTGCTTTACTTAATGTAGATTGAGCTGACCCATATATTTCAGTCATTCCAGAATTATTACTTCCTATAAATGCACCTTCATCAATATATAATATTGGAGCAGTTAATGATCTGGCAAGAGTATTAGCATTGTGTATTGTAGATGGATAAAATACTTCAACCTTTGAATTATTGAATAATGTTAAATATGTTTTAATTCTGGAGTCACTATTAAATCGTTTTTTAGGCAGCATCCAATTAGGTAGATTATTAATAACATCTCTAATTTTATCTAAATTCTCAAAAGCTGCTTTCTTTTTCATATTTAAAATAATAACTTTTGTATTTGGATAAAATACTGCAGCCCATGAAATGATTAATGCAGCAACACTTGATTTTCCTAATTGCCGGGAAGCCATTAATACGCCTCGTTCGAAAGTTAGTAGTACCCGAATGATCATTTTCATTTTAGGATGCAAGTTATCTGGTGTTATTTTTAATGGCTCTCCAGTCGACTCAACTAAATATGCGTAATTATAAATATAATAAAAAATATTGTTTTTGCACTTTATCCACTCCTGGGCTCGCAACTCAATATTTTGTTTTGTTGATGTCATATGTCTCCTAATAGATCAAACGTAATATTTCTATTCAAATATTTTAGATAGAAATTAATATAGTATAAAAGAGGATTATTTTAGATGGTCTTGTTCTATACAATCTTGCGATTGTGTTGGTCTGAAAGACTTCTCTTTTTTTATTTCAAAAATATTGTTCTATTCAAAGTTTTTAAATAGAAATTAATATAGTATAAAGAAGGATTTTGGTGTCTGGTTCTCAACATTGTTGAGTTCGAAGTCCTTTTTTTGTTTATAAAAATGTTACAATTCAAAGATTTTAGATAGAAATATATATAGTATAAAGAAGGTTATTAGATGTTTGGTTCGCTGTAGTCTCACGACTACAATGGTCTAACGATTTTCTTTTTGTTTGAAGAATAATATTTCTATTTAAAGTTTTTAGATAGAAATTAATATAGCGATAAAAGATGATTATGTTTTGAATTATTCTCCTAATACGTTTACGTATTAATTCAAACCATAATCATCTTTTTTTCTTTAAAAACATATTAAAGATCAAATCGGTACTCAATGTCAATATTTTCCAAGTCCCAGTAAATATATATTGGAAAGAAATCTAAAATACGCATTTTACGATCAATAATATTTACAGACTCGTCCTCCTGAATCGCTTCGATAGTCGCTTGTTCTGAAACCGATTCAAAGCCATTTGAAATTATATTATTATCTGAATCTGTAACTTCTATACTTACTTGTTTAATATAATCCCGAGCATAATGAATAAACTCAATTAATTTACTATTATAATACTTAATTTCCATTCCCGTATAACTATCTTGTAATTCTTGAGCCAATTGTAGATATATAGTCTCTTGTTCATCTGTTAACTTTATATTTTCGTTAGTGATATACTCTTTATTCAATAATATATTAATAGATAATTTCAATGGTAATAATAAATCAAAAGTATATTGTTGGACCGTATTATATTGTAAAATTGTTCCTGGAAGTTTATATGTATTTAAAAATCTAACTTGAATATTATCCGATGGAAACCGTTTCTCAGATATTAAATTTTGGGCAAATGTATTTATAAACAAATCTACATAAAATAACTCATTATCATTATATTCAATTTCTTCTATTAATGGAATATTTAAAATATATTTATTCCCATCACCATTTTCAAAAGTTGGTAAAAATAGTTGATCCGTTATTTTCTTAATTTGATAAAATGTAGACGATGTAAATGTTGTTGTAATACTATTTATTGAATCGATTAATGTTAATATTAATTCATGTTCACCTTCAATTATATTACCTTCTGAATAGTCTAAATAAAATGTATTAGCATCAATAACTACCATAGGTTGATCAATAATCAAACTCTCTGTTAATGTTAAATTTAATTGATAACTACTTATTTCTTGATATGATTTAACAAAAAATGTTGTCTTTTTTTGAATGTCATCATATTGAATTTGAAAATAACAAACTGGCAATTGAGCATTTACAATATTACTTTCCATACTTGTAAAATTTATAGTTAATGAATTATTAAATATATACCCATCATACCAATCCATATGTGAATTATATTTATACATAAATGGAGATATAAAGGTTTTATTATTAATTATATATTTTGGATAATAAATATAATTAACACCATTAAAATCTAAAACAGAATCAATAAACTTATTTCCAAAATCAGAACATGAATTAGAAGTAGTTTGAAAGTATTTATAATTAATATCATCTTCAGTTACTGAAATAGTATAAGATTCAGCATCTATAAATTCATCCCAAACTAAATTGATTTTATTATTTGATCCTGTTATTGTTACTACCGCTGTATTGCTAATATCTGAATAGTTAAAACCATCACATGCCCGAATATTATATTTATAAGTATTTCCAGAAATTAATTCTCCCAATGCATCATATTCTTGAGTATCTATAATATTTGATACAATATTGGTTGTAATTATTCTTGGAATATTATATTCTAAAGATTCAGCAGGTATTGAATACGGAGTTAAAATTAATTTATAAAAAAAAAATGTGTTTTGTTTTAGTAATGATTTTCTAAAACTGTATACAAATTCAGATTCAGATTCATATTTTAAATTATAAAAATCTTTTTTAGAAATTAATGTATCTCTTGTTTGAATATAATTAATTAATTTTTTTTGAAGTTCTTTTTCCTTAACACTATCACTTCCATTATATGAATATTCAAAATTTAATTCAAATAATGACATCAAATTTAAAACTTTTTCATTTTCTCCATTTGTTATTGATGTATAAAACGTACTAATAACCGTATCTTGAGTTAACATAACTTTGCTATTAATTAATATATTTCCTGTTTTTCCGATAGTTAAATGTTTTTGTAATTTTAATATTGAATTAGGAGAATACATTCCATGTAATCCTGATCCTAATTTTAATTCCCAACGTTTATCATCTATAGGTTTTAAAAAACAAACCATATCTCCAGGATTGGATAAATAACTAATATACTCAATACTTAAATTATCATAGTCAGTATCAATATCATATTGTTTATTTGATAACCGAATACCAACAGTTAAATCAAATAAATATTCATCCTCTGAATCGATTATTATAGAATAATTTGTCCCGTATTCATAATTCGGAATTGATATTATTTGTTCTTGTATTGTGTGTTGTTTAACATTTTTAAATGGAACAGAAATCAAAGAAGATGGTGAAGAAATATATTCAATTTGCCCATCTTCATATGTCAAAATAGCATAATATATGGTTTGATTATTTGATACTTCTTCAATAAACATATATTTAACTTTTGAAGTAAATTGAATTTGTTCATTTCGAAATGTTAAATTTGTTAAAACAATTTGACGTTTAATTATATCATTTCCCGGAGAAGATAATAAACTAAAATCAAAATTAATAGTGCCTAATGCTATAGACGGGTTGGCTTTGCCTGGAACATAATTATAAATAGAACTATGTAAATATAAACTGTTAATATCTACTGTTGTTGGAATAAAAGCATTCTTAAATAATTCATTATAATATGTTTGGCTATCATATTTGATGTTGCCTAATAAATTAACTAAATATCCGATTAGTCCTACTTTGTTTATTTGAATGTCATATGTTCCAAGGAACTCCTTTAATGTTACAAATTCAGATTCTGCAAATTCCGCTGGAGTTAATAAATCAATAGACATATAAAGTTTCCTTTTTTGATTAAAATTAAGATGATGAAAACTGCAATAGTAAAGATTCTGCTTCCGCAAATAAGTCACTAGTCTTATCAAAACTTTCTGAATAATATGAACATGTAAAATCTGTAGATAATAATGTTATATCATTTGTTGATCTTGATCCAAGAAATTCTTTTGTCGGTAATGTTTTCGGAAACGCCGCAAATACTTTACCAACATATGTAACGTCTTTCATGAATTGATTATACTTTAAAATATAAAAATTTGAAACATAATCTAATGCACCATATGCTGGATCAGCACTATCTAAAAATTTTGGATTTGGTTTTATAGAACCTAATAATAATTCACGAATATAATCTGCCCATAGTTTTAAAAATGCATAATAATCTGAATTTCCATTTTCTAAAAATGTACAACTAAAATCATATGATATATTTTCTTCAGATGCATATTGAATAGCTCCAGAACTATTTGTAATTTCTGAATTTTTAATACTAATTTGAGGAGGAGTATATTCTAAAATATTAAAAATACTAGTTCTTGATAAATATTGCAAATATGTCGCATCGATACTTCCCCTTGGTAAATTTAAAAATTCTGGAGGAACCATCATACATAAAGTATAACCTGAAATCGCTGGATTATAATCTCGATATAATTGAGTGTTAAAATATAATAATTCCTCTCGATCCACCGGGCTGATGCTCTCAATATATGAATTTAAATCAATCAAAATATATCTCCTTTTTACACACATGTCTCTTTTCGTAATTGAAATATTAATCCCCGAATAATAATCTTTCGAATTCTAACTAACTCTAAATTAGAATACTTTGATAATACAATATCTGGGTTTATTTCTTTAAAAATAATATCTAATACTTCCATTACTTTATTTTTAATTTTATTAGATGTTGGGTTATTTTTACTTTTTAATACTTTTGTATTAACTAAATCAGCAAACCCAACTTTACAAATATCATCTTTAGTTTGTATTTCTAATTTATATAAAATTAATGTTAATATATCATATAATTTATCATATAGTTTTAATTTTGGATTATGTAAATTATGTAATACTTGATCAATAATTTTAATGGATACTTTTAATTCTTTATTTAAATTCATCATAAACATTTTACTATATTTATAGTTTGAATTATAAATAATATTATTAACTGTATTCGTAATTATATCATCTAAATTATTACCAGAAATAAAATCAGTAAATGATAATTCAGAATCTACATTCTGATAATTCTTTTTTGAATCAATTGAATAGCCACTTTTCTTAGCTATTTTATACATTGGAAGTATTCCACCCATTGATCTTTTTTCACCAGTTTTTAAACTAATTCTCATATTAGATGATACAAACATTTGTCTAATCCTAGTATGAGCTTGTTCAAATATTCGTTGTAATCCAAATGCTTTATCTTTAACAATAAATGATATATATTTCGTTAATAATGTTGGAATAAAATAACTAATAATAACATCATGTGGATTGTTATATTTATTAATCAAATGTTTTTTACTTGTCATATATTGTGCTACATATTGCATAATTTTAGGATCACAATATGGAATGAATTTCGATTTTCGACCATTCCATAATTTTTCTAATATGCCAAATAATGCATTTTCCGTAATTTTTGATTGTTTACTTTTAATCCCAACATATAAACATAATAAAAATATTTGATAATATATGTCAGAATGCATATGATTCCGCATAGTATTCTTACCCCACATTTCAGTAAACGCGTCACTAATTTGACTTTGGGTTATACCTAATATTTTTAATATGTCTGATGTGTTTTTAGATTTAATGTTAAATTTAAAACAAAACGAAGAGTCAGACAACATCGACTGAATGGTCGCGTCTGAGTTGATCAGTAATAATTTAACACGTAACTTATCGATCATAATTTTGTCCGACAATATAGTAGCTGATATGCTGTCAAACTGAGTAGTTGGCATAAATATATTCCTCCAATTATTATATTACACACATTCAACTACACACAAGCTGTAATAACTTTTGAAATATCGTTATTCAATAATTGATATGTAGTATATAATTCTTTTAATTTTTCCTGATCAAATATTTGACCATACGACTTACTTTCTAATAAATAATTTAAACGATGTTTAATGCCCGCTGGAAAAGCAATATTGTCTAATAGTTCTGTTATTAAATGACGTTTAATACTAAACTGAGTAGCAACATCTGATTCAATACCTTCTGAAATTAAAGATTTACATTCTTCTAAACATAATGGCAAATATTTCTTTTCTCTTTCTTCTGGTGTTAATTTATAAAATTTATTATTTAAAAATTCATAAATGGTTTTAGAAATTGCTTTATGTTGAACTTCAATAGATTCGTCTAAAATATTACTATCAATATTATGTTTCCCAAAATATTCTGAATTTGTATTAATAGATTCATAAATGTTTTTAATATTTTTAATATTTGATATTAGTAATTGACTCACTTTGTCTATTAATTCAGGATTTAAATTTTCTAATAGTTGATTATAATATAAAAGATCTATTTTTGATTTGTGATTAAAATTTGTTTCTGAATATTCTTCATATAAATTTTTACCCTTATCAAAAATAGTTCTATCATACGTCATCTGATCCAATAATGAAACTTTTTTTTTATTTTTAGCATTTAATCTATCTATAGTATTTTGAGATTCTAACATTAATTCTTGATCTTCTATTATATCGAAATATGACATTGTAATTACTCCTATATTTTAATTATGTTCTACGGCAAAATTAGTAGTAGAACATAATTATTAATTAATTATCTTATTTTTAATTTCATCAATAAATGTAGATAATGAATTTAATTTCATTTTCATTAATTTAGATTGATACATTAATTGATAATAAACTTCTTGTTTTGATTCATCAATAATAATTAAATTTGGGATATCTAACATCTTTTGCATATATTTAATTATACCCTGAATATAATTACTATTAATATGTTGAATCAGTTCTGTTGCATCTATTTTATCAGACACATCATACTTATTTTTATTGGCATTATATACAGTTAATGATTTAAAAGATTTAGCAGCATATGCATTAGCCAATCCAACAATAGTTTCTAATGGAATGATTAATGTATAATTATTAGAATCTAATACATCATGTTTAGTAGTCTTTACCGTAACTTTTACTTCTTCAACATAATTGCATAATGCTATTTGAATTGTATAAAATAATAAAAAGTTCATATAATTAATAATATCATTAATATTAGAATCTACAAATTTATCTAAATTTGCTTTATTATTCAATAATTGATGCAACTTAGAATCAGTATATTGATGATTGTTGCCAGATAAATAAATTGCTACTTGATTTACTACATTTTGAAATAAATCTGTTGATTTAGATAAAATAATTTTAATCGTTTCTTTTGGCAAAATAATATTTAAATGACGTATAATTTCTTGTAATGAACTCGTTGATGCATGAACACTTTTACTTAATGCTTTTTCAAAAGAAATATAATCATCAACTGTAAAAACGGGACTGATCAAACTATTATCAGCAGTCCCAGAATATAAATCAATAATTATTTTAGTATTTTTATCTAATGATTTAGTACAAAACGATTTCATATTTTTCAATATTTCATCTGATTTGTCAGCATCTTTTTGAATAACATTATTAACTTCAGTTTTAACAATTTCAAAAATATCTTGTAACCCTGATAATACTCCAGTATTTAATCCTATAGATAATCCAGAACTATCTCCTTGTTCAATTGTCAACATTAATTTACTAACTGATATTGGAATTGATATTGGCATTAATAATAATACAAAAGTTTTAAATATTGGTACTCCATATAATGCCCACAAATTAAGAAATTGAGTAATAGCATTATTAAAAACATTATTAATTTCAGAATCAATTTTCATAAAAGTTTTAGACAGTTGACCTGTAGATAATTTTAATCCTGTTTGTGATTCCAACATTTTAGGATCGGTCATTAATTTAAAAAATAATTCACTTGTATGTAATTCTGTTTGAATAGTTTTTAAAATTTCAGTAGTATTTCGTATTGGAAGTTTTTCATATTGCATCTTTTTAGATTCTATACCAAATACTCGTTTATCAGTAATCACTGGTAAACGGATCATATTAAAAAATACATTTTTCATTCTTTTCCACCATGGATCAGGTGGAATTAATGTTAATCGATTTAATAACGTATGAAAATCATCAGTGCCTACGGAGTTAATAATTTTAAAAATTTTAGAAATATTATCTGGGTTATTTAATTTATATTTTCCTTTGCTGGCTACCGATACTGTTAATACTAATAATAAAACTAATGAATTAATAGATAATAATTTTGTTCCAATTATTATCGGGACATCAATAAAATTATTCAATGTAATCATTTCTAGATATGGTCGAAATTGAGCATACATTGGATCTATTTTAATCAACTGTTTAATTCTAGCTGTTTTATTTTTAACTTGTTGCTCAACATCAAATTTAACTTGTTGTTGAGTATCTTTAATATCTGAAGGCATTAATGAAAAAAATAAATTTTGATTATTACTGGTATTTGACTCTACTCCTTTATATTCGTTTTTTAATTTAATTATATTTCCATGTTCATCAATTAATGGTGTGATTGATGATGCCATAGATACCATATTTAAACTATTAGATATAAATAATTCTTTACCCATACTTACAGTTATAAAATCTCTAATTAAATTTTGATATTTCGTTAAAGATTTATCACACAACATTGGATATATAAATAATAATTTAAATTGTTGATCTAATATTGATTGAGCTTGTCGCAAACCAACAGTAGTTTTTGAATATTGTTGGTTTCCAGATATATTCATACATTACTCCTTCGTATCAATTGGTTTTTTGACAGTTAATAAATTAGTTTTATATGGTTTTTTTCTTAACTTAGAATGCTGCTGATTAATTAACTTTTTAATTTTCTTACCAGCAAATAAATTCGGAGAAGCTTTGAGTAATGATAGTGTCATAGTTTACCTTTTAATTCACATTAAATAACTCTTATGTAATTATATACATAAGAGTTATTAATAAATCAATCTATTACTTATATGGACAATTTTGTTTATATAAACAAAAGAAACAAGCATTAGTATCAACAAACTCATCTGTTTTATCAGGTAATTGATTTGTTTCAATATAATAATTAACACGTTCGATTTTCTTTTTAACTGGATCTATATATTGACTAACATCTATTTTAGTCAAATCAATTGTTAATGCTGTTATAAAATAAAATTGATTGTGTTTTGAATTTAATAATTTTTTAATTGCTTTAACATCAGCTATTGCTTCACCAATACTATTATAATCTGCCGCAAATATTTGATGGCACACAAAAATAAGTTGCAAAGTATCAATATTATATTCTCGTTGTCTTGGAGGATCGGTTCGCAAAGTATCTCGAGGTTGACGTTGGGCTTCTTCTAAATAGTTTTCTAAAATATATTTATATGTTATTAATTGATAAAAATCATTAATTCGTGGTTGATGGTTTTTAATAATTTTCTTATAATCATCATATGTGCAAGATTTAATTTCAATTAAATTATTATTTCCAATCATAGCATCAAATCGTCCACTGAAATGAATAGATGGAATTTTCATACTTCCTTCAGTTTCTGTAAATTGATCAGACTCTGATTGTATAAAATTATGAACTCCTTCACCAATGCATCCTCGCATTTTAACTGGTAACCAAGAAGCACTATAATCCTGTACTGGATAATTTAATATCTTCATAACAATATTTCCAATACATCCAGATGCAATATCATATGCCGACATATTAGTATTCTTTAAAGAATACTCTTTATTTTTTTTAGCATCATTTTCTCGAAGTTCAGATACAAAAGTATTAATATCAAATAATTTCCGGTCATTGGAGAGTACAGGAGTATCTAAAAAGTTAATTTGTGGTTGATCTTGGTCTCCTACGGCAATATTAGTATCTGGTTGTTCTATAGTAATATTAGTATCTGGTATTATTGTATTAGTTTGTGTTATTGCTGACTCTATATTTGGCTGTTCTACGACAATATTGGTATCTAAATTTCCATTATTAATTGGATTTACATCAACTGCGGATTCTTGAAAAAATGAAGTAAATAAACCGTCGAAAGCTGATACATTAGAATCTGCCATTCGTTTTGTCTCCTTTAAAAAATAAAATTAAATCTGATGCTCAAAGAGAGAGTTGAACTCTCATGAGTATAATACTCGTCAAATTTTAAGTCTGATGTGTTACCAATTCCACCACTCGAGCACATAACCATTAAATTAATTAATCCCAAGTTTCAATAGTAACTCTTGATTTTCTTGATTCTTTAATAATAATGCCTGTTGGTGCGACTGGGGTAATACCATCATACCCAAATATTGTATCTTCCGATAACTCGCTTTCATTTCCTGAAGTGTCATATGCTGTCATGTTAAAGATGTTTTCTCCTTCTATTAAATCTTCAACCAAATAAGAATAACTAGTCAAAGTGGGATCTTCAACATTTACCAGAAATGTTTTTTGATGATATATTTTATATCCCGCTAGATCTGATTCAGTATTTGCCGTCCACGAAAATATTCGCAACTTGCTAGCAATATCTCCAGGTGCCGCACAAACTATACTTGCACACATTAATGCTACAAAACAAATTATTGTTGTTATTATTAATCGCATAAATTACTCCTTTTAAATCTATTATATGGATATGGCTGAGGCTGAAGGATTTGAACCTCCATGACAAGGATCAAAACCTTGCATTCTGCCAATTAAATTAAGCCCCAGCATAAATAAATAATTATTTATATTTTTTCTTCAATACATTTATATCAGTTTTTCCAACTTCTTGTTTAACTTGTTTAATCTGGTTATATAATTGATTTAACGCAGCATGTTTATTTCGGTCATCTTGATAAATATAAGACAACATTTCATTAAACACTTCAAAAGTCTTAGAAACTAATGTAAAATATTCTTCACAACTACCAGATAAAATATATTTTTTAGTCGATGATTGTGGATGAAAAAATAACGTATATATTTGAGCATCATCTAAGTTGCCAATATTATTAAACTTATTAGTATTCTTTAAACAAATCAAATATAATTTTAATAACATCATACTGATCTCAATTTGCTGATGAATATAACATTTCGCTAAACACTCACCAATTGATGATTTATCAGATGCTGCTTTATCAATATTCTTAGTCTTAAAATATTGGGCAGGTTTTATATTTTTAATATCAGTTATCCCACATGATCTATAACACTTCTCACTATTTTGCTGAATTATTGCATATTGAAATTGGGCATAACGTCCTTGTTTAGTTAAAAATTTACCAATATATTCAGAAGCTTTACCAATATCTGCCATAACTTTTATAGTATTTCTAGTTATTGGTGTTTTATATTTTGCCAATACTCCTGTAATTACCAAAGATATTATAGCTACCGATGGATGTTTTTTAATTACATCAGGGATCAAATCAGCATATTCAAATTCATTCAAACAAATGTCATCCAACAATGTACAAATTACTTTTTGCTGTTGAAATAAATGTAAGTTATTAAAATGATCATACAAAAAGTCATCGTCATAAGATCGAGCATGGTGTAGTATCCTGATTACCTCTTCAAATAGTTTATTATGAATTTTCGATTCTAAATCTAACGGATTGTAAACGCTATGATCCGTTAAATAATCAGTTATTATATTTTTAATTTTTGCTTGTTCCATAAGTAGTGCACTCCTAAGTTTTCAAAATATCTTAGCAGACTCAGATATTTCTAATTTGTCTTCCACTTTAATATCAGCTAGCTCTTCAATACCCGATTCAGGTATTATTTGTTCAGACACAGGTGTGGTTTGCTGATATACGTCAGGTTCAGGTATAGTTTGTTGATAGTCTTCGGGGTCAGGTTCCGGAATTGATGTAACTTCTGGTTCTGGCACCGATATAGTCGATTGTGATAACTGTTCAGGTTGTTGTTGTGATAACTGTTCCGGATCAGGCAATTGTCCAATTTCTGACACAGGCTCCAACGCAGTCATATCCTGATTTTCTAAATCAATTTCAATTTCTCCAGATACTATAGACTCTTTTAATTTAATAATTCGATACTGACAAGATATATCAACAGCATAATCAAACCATTTATGAAATTCAGGATCATTGTCATACATCTCTCTGCATTTCTTTCGATAAAATGGTTCACTCTTATACAAACTTTTATTATTGGCTGGATCAACTACATCTAATAATACTCGAGTTCCACTTTTTTTTATTAATAATGGAAATGGCATTTTTCCAGTTTTATAAATCTTCTTCTCAATCGGTGTTTGAGCATGCAGAAAAGTAAATTCACTCCAAAATCTATCAATTCCAGATCGTTTACTAAAAACAACAGTAATAGCATCTTTAGATGATGTTAATTTATTTTTTTCCATTAATACATTTAAATACCACCCAGAAATAATATCTCCATGTCGATCATACAATCCTTCTGATTCATTAATAGCTATACTTTTACTAAAAAATAACCATTGTTGAGTAGCATGTTGTAATGAAAAAATATTAGATGCTGATTTCATATCTTTAAAATTACCAACACTTTGTTCTTTAGCCGCAAACATTTCAATTTGAATGTTGGCTCTTACTTGATCAATACATAAATAAGTAATTTTATTAAATTTCAACATTGGATTATATTTATCTAAACAATAACTTAATTGTCGAGCTTTAATTCCAATAGTCTGATTAACTTCAGTTGATGCTTCCGTTTTACTAGATGGTGTACTTGGAATGCTGTCCCAAACAATCATTACATAAAATTCTTTTTTAGTTTTTTCTTCTACGGCTTTTTTGACTTCGATTAATTTTTCAATCAAATCAAACAACTCCATAACATTTAAAAGAATGGGCTCATAACGAAATCGATTCTTATCTAAACCAAAACCATCAATACGCGATATCTTATATTTATCAGACGTAGTTGAATTACCAGAACCCTCAATATCTAAATACACAATAACTGAATTATCATAAGTATCTTGAAATATTTTTGATAATTGATACGCTATAGTACTTTTCCCAGATTCTGGAGTACTTGATAATATAACCGGGCCAGACGATACTATTCCCCCACCTAATAGAGCATCTAATGATTTAATTCCGGTCGGAGTTATTAATGCCTCTGGTGCTATCTTGCTCCCATAATGCTTAACGATAACTTGCTCAAATGCTTTTCCTAAAATCTTGGATTGTTCTAACGTTGTTGCCATATTTTTGTCTCCATTCTGTTTAACTACAATTGATACTCTGGGTTAGTATCTAAATTATCAGTAGTTCCAAGTGGCATACCAGGTGGATTATCAGTTGATGGTTTATTTAAGTCTTTATTATTAGATAAATATTTAAGCATCTCCATAAACGAATCAGATATATCATTAGTTTGATTTTCTAATTTATACAATTCAATATAAATTAATCTATTACCAGCATGAGAATGATTATCAATTTCTTTATAATACTTAAACTTAACATCTTCAAATCTTTGATATGTATTATACATATCCGTAATCATTTCAATATTCTTAGAACTAACAAATCTTAAATTTTTAATTTTAATATAATCTGGTTTTGGAGTTTGCTCTTCTGTAAAAACTAATCGATCAAGTTGTCTAACTGTTTGGTCTAATGATGTAATATAATTCTGTAATTCTTGCTGACGTAACTCGATTATTGAAATTTGATTTTTTAATTGAGTAACTTGAGTATTATATTTAGTTGTTAATATTTGACTCTTTGATTCTTCTGTCTCCATGAATGTTCTCCAAAAACTATAAATTATTGATAAGAATTATGTTCAATACAAAGCTTAACAAATTCTCGCAATTGAATAATAAAACTATAGTCTTGTATTACAAAGTTATTGAAAGTAATTGGATTAATATATTCACCACATAAAATATTATCAACAAAATTTTGAGCAGTATTTTCTAAAATCTCATAAACATATTGATTACTAAATAATTGTTTAAACTGTATAAGTAATTCTTCTAAAATAAACGTTTTAACTATCCCTGAATTGATTGTCAGTACATTATGAGATGATGTTTTTTTATTATTATAAATATGAATACATTTTAATAATTTAAATATAATTGGTAATTTTTGTAACTTTTTTAAAAAATGCTCATCATCAAATAATTGATGCTTATAAATATTCAATAAATTAAAATGATTATTGTTTTTATAATTATTTAAAATAGAATCATTAATAGTTGAATAATATAAACTTTGAAATTCATTACTGATTATAATATTCTTAAAGATATTATAATTATAATTTAATTGCATCATAATCGGTGCTTCTTTAACTATTTTTTTTATTTGAAGTTTATACAAAATATCTCTATACAACTTTAATTTAACCGGAACATTATTAGATCTGGATATATTAAAATCTATTTCATTAATCTTATAATAATTAACATTAAAGTTTTCTTTTGATTTAAAATAATAGAAATAACTACTTCTAAAAATCTGATGATAAAAGATATTTAATTTTTTAATATCTAATGGATTAAATTTTAAAAGAGCATTTCCTAAAAATCTACATAGAATATCATTTTGAATTACTTCTGCATCAATATAATATGATGTTGTATATTTTTGAATAATGCCATAATAATGTTGATTATATTCTAAATGAATTTTTTGAATAGATTTTCTTAAAAACCGTTGAGCGGTATTAAAATATTTTACTAATAAATAAATCAAATTGGGAAATAAAATAACAGATCTATATTTGACATATGTATATTGAACCCACTCAGTATTAAATTCATATAATCCTCCACAAATTTGATGCAATAAAAATAATTCCTGGCGAACAATATCATAATCTTTAATTACATTATGATATGCATTTTTCATTTTATATACCAATTTACCCAATGACTTATTAGATACCGCCGTAGCTCCAAAAGTATCAATATTGTCACATATGCTCTTAATCTCATTACCAATACAACTCTCAATTAATTTTAAAGCAATTTCAGAATTAACATCTTTAATTTGTTTTTGAACTTGCTCATGTTTCTGTTCTTCTTGTTCCTGCAATTGTAATTGATCTTGTACCATTTGCAGTTCTTGTAATTGTTCCTGCTCTTGAACTTGGGTTGAGACCATAAAATACTCCTCTATTCAAGATTTAACATTATGAATTAATATTATTAATACCCTTTAAAAACAATAATTGCCATTAATAATATTATTTCTATATATTATATGAACTTATTGGGAATTCATAAAACGAATTAATACTTCAGATTTAAATCTAGTATCAGTAATGTTCAATGGGAATACATCTTGAAATAGTGATCCAAATAATTTAAATTGTCTTACAAATGGTAATATACAAATTGTCCCAATTGATTTGTACATAGTTTTTGTATAAATATCTAACTCGGTACTTCCAATAATACAAATATGAATAGCATCTTCAATATCAAATGGTCGAGTTTTAAAAAATAATTTTGTTATTTTATTCCATTCAATATTATATTCTTTATTCCATTTTATAGCATCTGTTGAATTTAATGGAAATTTCATATCTAACGGTCTAGTATTAAAAACATAATAATCTGTACCAATTAATTCACAACAAAAATGCCAAGGTAAAAATATACTTTTTGACATACTATATAATTCTCTATATCTCAAATATATTTCTTTAAGATTAAATTTAGAAGTATCTATTATGGGTTTTGGTTGAATTGGAAATGCAAAATGGTTATAACTATCTGATAAAATAAATCCTTTTGGCCTATTAATAAATTTGTTTGACAAATTAACTTTATCTTTTGAATCGCTGATTCTAGAACGAGCTGCCTCTTCTAACGTGATTTGATTTTTTAATAGGTCATATGTATTAGAACAATTGATATGATACATATATTTTCCTTATTGTTTTGGGATTACTAATCACTATCCCACATTGTTTCATTTTCAGATCTTGCTCCAGTATTATATGAATTAGTTGCATCATTGCATCTATCACCAACACTAGTAACATCAATATATTCAGGTGTTTCATTAGGTCCAAGATCACGAACAGGTTGTTTATTTTTTGGATCAGCTGGAAGAGGACGAGCAATACCACAATTTAAATTAATTATTGGAGCATCACAATTGATAGACGTTGAACTAAAAACATTACATGGGCCTCCAACTGTTAAATTTTTAATACCAAATACTTGAACTGTATTATTTATTCCAACTCTAAAATCTACATTTTGTTTAACATCTTTAGTTTCATTATTATCAATAACTGTATGTTTATCAACTTTAATATATTCTGTTTTTGATTCATCAACTTGTTTATTATCATCTAATAAAATTCTAACCCGATTATTATCTCTAGTCCAAGTAGTTATTCCACTCTCATCTATCCGAAATACTGTTCTTCTTTTTGGACCATTATCTCGATTATAAACTAAATATATTGTATTCGGTTCGTTTTGAGTTTCTTCATTAATATAAAATATATTATGTTTTTTCGGAGTTTTTAATAATATAGTTTGTTCATCTCTATCTAATTCATTAGGAATAGCTGTAATACAGTCTTGACCTTCAACATTTGAATTTTCTTCATAATCTGATACAATCCTATCAATATATCCAGTATTAAAATCATTTGATTGAAATTTAACCATAACATATGTTCCAGCATGTAATGGAAAATATTGACCATATTCCCCATCATCACTTCCTGTTATTCTTAATTTGTGAATATGGTTTTTGCAATATATTCCTTCATTATCTGATATATGTGGCATAAGTTCTGGAATGAATACTTTATATCTACCTTGTAATTTAGAATCATAATATCCAGAAGCATTTTTTGGAATGATTTTTCCTAAAAATTCTTTATTGGTTAAAATTTGATCTCTCATAGTTGTCTCCTATTAGATCTATTATTTATAAACAATAGAATATTTTAATTTATTAAGATAATTAACATCTATATGATCTTCAATAGTTTTATTAATTGGTGATTTTAAATTTGTTATTGTATCATATAATTCTGTTGGATAATTTAAAATACATATTAATGCTATTAAATGATCTAATGATCCAATTAAATTATAAAATGCTTTAGATCCTAAAAGAGATAATAATTGTAGTATTACTTGGTTTGGATTTGATTGGATGATATCTAAATCTAATAATACTGATCCTATTTGTTTCATATTATCAGCTTTATTTGATTTGTCATCTAATTTATCAATATATAATTTCAAAATATCTGGAGATATTGATTTTTTAAATATTTTTTTTAAATTGCTTATAGCTACTAAATGTTTCTTTAATAAAAAGTGTTTAAAATATAAATAACCACAACCTAATAATAACCCATTTAATTTATCTGGAGACAAGTTAATAATTTTATTTAAACTTTTTGATAATACTTGATAGATAAATGTAATGCATAATTTATGTAAATCAAAATCTTGAGCAATTTTAGATTGATTAGATAATACTCCTGCTCTAATTATTCCAAAATAAGAAGCATAGATACAAGAATCTATTGAATCTGTTTCTCCAGTATTTAAATCGATGTTAAAATATTCTGAATTTAATACTATACCTGCTAATTTATTATTAAATAATAATACTCTAACAAATACCAATTCGTTATTATTCTTAGTTTCTCCTATTCCCAAATAAATTCCATCTGAATTATTTAATCGAGTTACATATTTAACTAATTTTGCACTTCCTAATTTAGTTAGATATAATTGAAATTGATCTAAAAAATGATCATATATTTGTTTTTCTTTTTTAGTTATTAAAGCTATTTGTTTTTCTTTTGTTAATAATAATGTATTTATCTTATTAGACTTATTATCTTTAACATTTAAAGAATCTGATACTTTAACTAAATCCATAGTATTGTCCTTATATTTTTTAATTCCTACGGCAAAAATCGAATTGTAAATGTTAATATTTACCGATTTGATATAGAAATAATATTAGTAATGTAATAGATTTGATTTGATTTTAATTTTTAATTTAAAAAAAGGATAACATAAATGAAAAAAAAATTAATGCCATTTATAAAAAATAATCGAAAATTAAGTTTTAAACTATGTCACGAATCTGCTATATCAGTATTGGAATTAGAATCTAAATTTATGACATTCATTGGATTTGAATTGAAAGATAATCAATGGGAGTTAATCAATTCAACTAATTTAGAGTTTCTAACTGATGTAGAATTTGACTCAATACATAACCGAATTCAACGGTATATTAAAAACTTAAAATATTATTCATGTATACATAGTAACATTAATCGGAAATTTTGTAACCTTAATAAATCAAAAATTGAACTTATAACTTGCCGCAAATGTTTAACATTTGAAATTGATCCAAAATTTGATAATCTTGAAATCAAACAAGTCTTATCAATCATGAATTAAAGATAATAATTTAATAATATTCTCTAATCTTGGAGCAATGATTAGAGAATCTTTTAAGTTATCAACCGTAAATAAAAAGAAAGTAGAAAGCCTATTACATGTTAAAATAATAGGAGATAATTCAGATTGCCCGTAATAATCAACACAAAACATTTCGGGTCTCTGATTCCACATATCATTACTAAATCGAACTAAATCAGAATATGTATGTAAATATTCTAAATTCTGAAAGAATACATTATCAATTATTGATTTAGTATATTCTTGCATAATTTGTTTATACGTAAGAGTTAATGAATTATGATAAGTAATTAAATCTGTTGTAGTGTTAGCCACTATAACCTCCATATTATATAAATAAGGAAAATAAATTAATGAATAATGACCAATACTCAAAGGAAATTAACGACGTAATGCAATTGGTAACATCTAATATATTTATGCAAGTAAACGGATTAGATGTTGCATACCCATATATAGCTGGATCACCAGGTGGAGGAAAAACAACAGCATTGTCAACATTATGTGATCAGTTAAAGTGGGGATTAATTTCAACCCATTTTGCATTGAAACCTCTGGAAGAGACTGGTGGTATTCCCCAATTTGAAACTATTAAAATTGGAGGAAAAGATACATTAGCCACAATCTGGTCATTTCCAGATATTATGAAAGAGTTATACATCCAAGCTGAACAGCATAAATTAGTTGTTTGGTTGTTGGATGATATTCATCTATGTGGATCAATTCATATGGCTATGCTATATGAATTGCTTACTGAGCGAAAATTAAGAGATTATAAATTACCAAAAAATGTAGCTATTGTATTGGCTGGAAATCATGGAAATAATAAAGCAGGAGCAAAAACAATGTTTTCTGCGATTATTAATAGAGTATCATTATTTCCAATATATACATCATTTACAGGTTGGAAAATGAATTTTGCTATTAAAAATAAAATTCATCCAGCAATAATGTCATTTTTGGGAAATAATAAATATGACCAATTTTTTCATGAAACAGAACAAGTAGATACTCCATGGGGATCACCAAGATCATGGACACGGTTATCAAATATTATATCTCAACTAGAACGTTGGAATAAAAAAGAATTAAACAGTGATGAGTTATTATATTTGGCACACTCCCACGTATCCAAAGAAGGAGCATCAGAATTTCTGCAATATTATAAAATATTTATGAAATTCAATATAAAAGATATTATTCAAAATGCTGATCAATTTAAATTACCAGACTCACCAGTAAACAAATATGCATTGGCATTTGCATTGTGCAGCTATTATTCCGGATTGAAAGATCCAAATGAAATCATTAAACAATTTTCAAAAATAATATATAACTATATTAGAGATTCTCCTGATTTGGGAATTATGATAATTCATGAAATTATTGATATTGAAAAGTGTTTAAATCGTCGAAATTTATATTCAGCATTATCAAAAGAACTGAATATAATAGAACCTGGTATTACAAACCACTTATTAAAAGAAATAACCAGTGTATAATTATTTAACCCTATGTATTAATACTAATATATAGGGTTAAATATAATAAGGAGTATTTATGGATAATGAAATAAATAATATCATTAACAAAAAAATAAAACAAGCCAAAATAAAGTTTTTTAGACGAGATAGTGGATTGCAATTTTTTGGCATATTAGCTTATAAATTTATATGGGATGTCCAAGATTTACCAATAGATGAAGTTGGACATATTACATTTAACATTGATGATTTAAATACCCTCGAAGATGGACGAATATATATTAATGAAAATTACGCCAAAAAAAAAGAATATGTATATGATAATTTAATATTTCTAATATGTCATGAAATATTGCACATTCTTAAAAAACATGGAATTCGAAAAAAAAATCGAGAAAATCATCTCATGTGGAATTTTGCATGTGACCATACCGTAGACCGTGATTTAAAAGAATTAAAATTAGAACCATTTGCATCCCAATTTAATATAATACAAGAATTACATGATTTATATCCAACCTGTTCAACAGAAAAAGCATATGATTGGATAGATGATCATCAACAACAATTTGAATTTATGGATTCTGATTCTGATTCTGAGGGTTCAGGTTCAGGTGAAATAACAGATAATAAAACCGGAAAAAAATTCAAAGTCTCAAATGTTCCCGGAGATACTTCTAAATTAAATAAAAAAAGTAAAGAACTAACAATTCAACAAGTCAATCAAATGATTGCTGAAGCAAGATCGATTCAAGAAACATTAGAACAAAAAGACAATATGCCTGATACTATGTCTCAATTTTTAAATGAATTACTAAAAATTGAATTGCCATGGGAAGACATCCTGGAAAAAGCAATAAAAACAAATTACATTCGCAAAATTGGAGAACGATCTTGGCAAAAATTAAATAATTATTATATACCCCATGGGCTAACCATGCCCGGCAATTCAATGGATGAAGATAAAGAAAATATCGGAACATTGGTTATTATGGTAGATACATCGGGATCAATTTCAAAAAAAGATTTGAAAAAGTTTAGCTATGTAATTGATAAGTTTATTCATTATTTTAATAAAATAATATTATTAACACATGATACAATTATTCATCAAACTGAGAAATTTGATAATGATGATAAATTAGCTTTTTTATCCTTTATTAATACTATTGGATTTAAAGGTCGAGGAGGCACCTCTCATAAATATGTATTTGATTATATCCAACAAAACATATGGGAAGACATTGATGAACGAGATGTATTATCAATGTGTATTTCATTAACCGATGGATATTCAGATATTGAAGATTTACATACCAAATATGATTGGATATTAAATAATATACCACTATTATTTATTACCCCAAAACCCTGGACATTTAACCACGACTTCGCTAATATCCAAGTATTAGACATGAAGTAAACTAACTATATATCATGGTTAAGATTAACTCTTAACCATGACTTATTTTTTTGATGATAATAAACTAGTATCACTTAAATTCTGAATTAGATCGTTCCAATCCATAATCCCATCTTTTTTATTTTTTTTAGATTTTCCTAGATACTTTTCTCTATCTCGTCTATTTCTATACATATTAAATACTACTTTTAATGTTGCTAATGACCCCGCCATAGCTAACGCTATTTGAAACTTCTCATTATCCAGCAATCCCATGATTTTAGATATTGTTGTCTCTGGTACTATTGATGTAGCTTCTATTATTGATATCATAATTTTTCCAATACTTTAAGCGTTGTTGTTGTCTGTATCATTATCTATATCTACATCTTTATCTTTGTCTTTATTTTTATCTTTTAATCGCAATCCTGGTCGAATTCCAGATTTGAGTTTGGGTTTAAGTCCAACATCATTCCTAGAATTAAGTTTAGATCCTCCGCTATTTCCAGATCCAGACTCATCTTCCAATCCATCTCCAGTGTTAAGTTTAGCTCCCACGCCAGCTCCAATTTTAAGTCCGGCACCAGCTCCAATTTCATCCGCAGCTCCAATACATATTCCAGTTTGGTTTTTTAAATTAAGTGGTCGTTTTGTTAGATCAATTTTGAGTTCACTTTTTTTTGATTTAACAGCTTCCAAAATATTAGTCTTTAATGATAATGGACCAAACATTAAATACCTCCTCTATAAAACTCCCACAGAAATTAATCTGTGGGAATATTTATTCTATATATTTAACTATTAAAGATAATCATCAATACTTGAATTAGTAGCATTTATATTTGTAGTTGATTCTTCTATAGGAACTGCATATAGTGCAACGATCGCACTTACTTCTTTCATATATTGCGCCGTAGCAATTTCAGAAAAAGTTAAAATATTTTTTTTAATTTCATCAATTGATTCACCAATAAATTCTTCAGAATTGGCCAAAATAAATCCTTTTAATCTCTCACCAAATTTATCTGACTCTTCATCCATCATTTGAATCAATGTTTCATTTTCTATCATATAATTTTGAATGTCTTCATTTTTTGAAATATTTTCTAAAAGTTCCATAATATTTATATTGCTCCTTTAACATTATTTTGATGTTTTGATATTTTGATATTTTGATTTGCCCGTTGATATTCCTTTACCCAATACATCCTTACCAAATTTTCCTAAATTTGTAGCCACATTACCTAATTTATCTCTATTTTTATATGCTGATCCAATCATTCCTTTCCCACTAGCTAATCCGACACGAACACCAGTACCAATTTTCCTTTTAATATTATTTACTTCATAAAGTTTAAATTTTGATTTAAAATCAGACATAACAATACTAATAGCCATATAAATTCTCCATATATTTTATCAGATCAGATTATTAATTCATGTCTCTATTCATAAGTGTTCCAATAATCTTTTGATTTCTTGTTTAACCACCTCATTAACTATGATATTAAACCAGCTGCAAATGGATAGTATTTATATTTAATATTTTATTATTACCTTTTGGATTAGTTATTGCTATTAAACATAACAATAACTAATTTAATTTTTATATCCTTGTTGTTTTATTTTGGTTTCTTTACCAAATCACCAACTTTATCACCTAACTGTTTTGCAGCTTTACCAGTTACCGTTGCAGCATTTGAGAGTTTATCTCCAATCATATCTTTATTTTTATATGCTGCCAATCCAGCCCCAGCAGCAGCCAAACCAGCACCAACACCAATACCAATTTTTTTCTTTATATTCATTGGTTTTTTGGGAGCAACAGCTTCTTTAATATTTTTAAAATTATGTCTTAATGAT
>Ga0190310_1000122_pt1 | contig 29415 bp, 33 predicted proteins | sample 48700778_MG_FD_165059 | JGI IMG/M metagenome (GOLD analysis project Ga0190310, IMG submission 165059) | Hydrothermal vent sediment bacterial communities from Southern Trench, Guaymas Basin, Mexico - 4870-07-7-8_MG | ecosystem: Environmental > Aquatic > Marine > Hydrothermal vents > Sediment ... | reverse complement strand
CGGCCCTATTTTGGTGCTCCAGCTGCTGCAACTACTTTGGAAATGCTTGTTGCTGGTGGTGGTAGGGTTTTTATTGTAGTTGGTGCGGTTGGTGCTTTAAGCCCTGTTTTGCGTATTGGCGATGTTTTAGTTCCTACTTGGGGTTTAAGGGAGGAGGGTGTTAGCTTCCACTACATGCCCCCTAACTACGTTCCAAAGCCTGATAGGGGACTTGCTGGAAAGCTGTTTCGTGAGGTAAGAGGGGTTAAGGATAAGAGGAGGATAAGGGTTCTTCGCGGGGGCATTTGGAGCACTGATGCTTTATTCCGTGAAACGAGAGATAAGGTTGTAGAGTATTCTAGGATAGGTGTTTTAGGTGTTGATATGGAGTCTACAGCTTTAATGACTGTAGCAGCTTATCGTAAAGTAAAATTAGCCATAGTAGCAGCAATATCAGATGAACTATACGGTGAAGAGTGGAGGAAAGGATTCGGTACGAGAAAATTGAGGAGAACCGAGAAGATGGTTGTGAAAGCAGCTTTGAACACGATAACTCAGTATGGTTAGGTCAAGGTAGAAACCTGTTCTTAACTTGTTTTACCCTGTATTACGTGATTTAGTAGTATTATTTTTACACTATTGCATACCATACTACTTGTAGTGGTTTGCTTGGGCTATGTTAATGTTTCTACTAAAACTAGAAGAGAACTTTATGAGAAGCTAAGAAAGTATAGGATAGTAGTTAGCGATGTTATTAGGAGGGCTTTAGAGGAGGAGGTTAAGAGGAGAGAGGAAAAAGAAATTAAGGAAGCGCTGGTGTGAGCTCAGAAGATTTTGAAGAAAATTCCTTCTAAGGAAATAGTTAGTGCCATTAGGGCCTGTCGTGAGGAGAGGTGGAGCTTGTTATCAATGCTTTAGCGCCTCTAAACTTGGTTAGATCTACTGGTACTCAAATAACTGAATAGTCTTTGGCATAAACGTTTTCGGATTATAGTGTTTTCAGAGTATTTTTTTCTCTCCACTTTTAAGTGTTTCAGAAGCATATGTGCTCATAGGGTAGCATACGCTTCCACCAAAGTATATTGCTGCTTTAACAGCTTAAACACGGTATTTTCCAGTATCCTCTTTAACCTTGAAGCTAAGTACTAGACCGTCATTGCTCCTAGCGTAACCAAGTATCGATGCTTCAGTAAAGAGGTATTCTATAACCGAAATTTCTGTCCAAGCATCTCTAAACTCCGCAGCCGCTTTCTCAGGAAGCTTAGATAAGTATTCTTCAAGAACATTCCTTACATCACTAGGTATTTCATTGCAGAAACAACCTACTACAGTAGCTTTAGGTTTAACATGGAAAACCCTAAACATTCTCTGTGGAAAACTTCTAGAAAATCATCAACCTCTTCCTTAAGAATAAAACCTTTTCCGGGTTCTAGAAAAACATAGAAGCATCTACAATACCCGGTAATAATCAACGATTCTAAATCATCATCAATACTTAAAACAATGTTAACAATGTCGTACATTTTGAAACAACCTCTGCGTCAATAAACACTATATAAAAATCGCGAATAAGCCCATTTTCTTCATAAGGAAGCACCTTACTTTAGATTAAATCCGTGACAATCCATGAAGTTTCAATAACTATTCCCACATGCTCTGTAGACGGTTTACTTCGAGACCGTGTTCCGAACTTCCTTAGAAGCCTCTATAAAGTTTATATTAGACAAAGAATAAAAGTGCAGTAGTTAGTTTTCCGCAGAAATAGAAATACTAATACAGGGAAGGAGGGATTTAGCTGTTGACTGTGTCTAAAGCATTACTTATTTTGGCGTTTGCTATTGCAGTAGCTTTAGTAGCTGCAGTTTTACCACTATCAAGTATTGAAGATAGATCTCATGAAAATCCTTCGCTTAATAGAAAGGTGTTTTCTAGTGATGTGTTTGAGGTTGAGGTATTTTACCCTGAACATGTTAGCTCCGGGCAAGAAGTTGAAGTGAAGGTTTCTGTTAAGGGAAGAGAGGGTTTTATGGTATCAGCTATCGTGTTTAGGGCTTACTCATGTAGCGAGGAGCCTAGGGGCGTTGTAGTGATCGGGCTTAGTGACGGAGCGCTGGTATATGAGAATTCAACCAGGCTTCCACAGCCTAAAAGCGAATTTTCAATAACTTATAGGTTCAGACTTCCAGGAGAGCTTAAGAAGTGGCTGGGGCTAACAATATATGTTACGCCCGTTAAGCCAGGAGCGCCTATAGTAATACATTACACGGAACCTATAGTAATCCCTGTTAAAGTCGAGGAATAGCTATGGTCATCTTTAACTCCAATTAAGTTTGGAGACCAGGAGCTTTACTATGCTAACTGTATAGTTATTACAATATGTTAGATAACATAATTATGCATAATTACACGTATCGACACTGTTTAGGTGAAATAAGTAAATGGTCAATTAAAATCCAAGTTGTGATTAATTAGGATTCATTAGGTTATCAGTAGTATTTTTCATTAAAGGTTAATAAAGATAAAAACACGTATTGCGGCCCCCATAACACTCTTCACCAGGTTATGAGTAATCCATAAACATGGCCTTAAGGAATTAGAGCTTTACTTGGTCTCATGTTCTTTGAGAAAATTGGTAATTTTTTCAATATTTTCATAATTTTTTCCGAAATCAAATATTTGCATCATTGACTTACTTGATATTATTATTCGTGTCTTGTCATCTATTCTGCGTATATTAAATGTAATAGTTTCTCCCCAACTAGTTCTAGTTATACTTATTTTTGCAATGATGTATCCCATAGATCTATCCTTACTTAAAATCTTCGCTTTTCCTCTAACTATGTTGAGAGCTGAAACACATAGATTAAAAGCTTCGTCATATGGGCATTGTAATTCGATGACTCGTCTATTCCGTTTGCTTCTGGGGATCTTTGCTATACCCATTTTTCTAAGTGCTCGTCGATGAAGGAGGTAAACTGGGATAAGGACGAAAGCTAGAAGAGGCGTCATAGACCATAAGGTATAGGGAATTAAGCCGACTAGACCTAGTAGTAGGGATACAATTAGTAAGGGAAGTAAATCTGCTTTTAATGAATACATTTCACCTTTACCTTTCTTTAGACAGTAAATGCTGAGTATTAACAAGGGCGTTATGACGACAAGCATGCCGCGAATAGGCCATTCTACTATTGTATTATAGGTCTTAGCGAACTTTATAATGGATGCCGAACATATAAAGATAATCGAGGCTAAGATTAATGCCCCTATCCAAAACCATAGAGGAGAACCTGCCTTTTTCACGACCTTTTCCACCATTAATGGTCTTTATTTAAATATCTAACACAGAGTATGATAACAAGCCTTTAATAACTTACCCTTACCCACCTTATCTAAAGAAACATTATCTAATTCCTCATTAGCATCAATAATTTAATAGTTGAGATACTCGTTTTCTAGCTTCTTAACGTAAATATTAATCATTCTTAATTACATATAAGTTAAAGGAAAAACTAAAGGTTAATATTGTTCCTAACTATGTTAAAATAGTAGCTCATGCTTACCGGTCTCAAAGCATCTTAACCGTTAACCTAGAATAGTATTGGTGTAAGTTCTCTTTTCACAATGTTTTGATTGTTTATATTATTTGTCAATATTTTTTAATAGTAAGTATTTATAGTGTTTTAACCAAGGGAAAGGTTATGAGTACTAGGGCTGTTGCTTATGTTAGAGTTATCTGTTGTTCTGTACTAAGGAGCAGGATGAGAAAGTTCAATTAATGCTATAGAGAAGTTTGCGAAGGAAAATAATATTGAAGTACTAAAGTATTTTGTTGATAAGGAGGAAAGCAGGATGAGAAAGTGGAAAAATAGGCCAGCAGTAAAACAGCTAATTGAGTTTCTCGAAAAAGGAGGTCAAGACATAGTAGGCTAGGTAATTGTTTTCGACTTTGCAAGACTGGGAGCAAACATGTTAGACATGCTAAACTTCCTCATAAAACTTGAGAAAGAATTAGGGGTAAAAGTTGTTTTCAGTTAAAGATGAATGGTTAAAAGCAAAAGGTAAAACACTAAGACAGCTTCTCGTAGCGATTTTCTCATGGCTAACTGAAATAGAGTGGCATCTTAGGGGAGAAAGACAATTAGCAGCATGGGAAGCTAGAAAGCAAAAGGGGAGACCACCTAAAATAAGCGATGAAGAACTAGAATACTATTTAAGAAAATATCCAACACTAAGCCTAAACGAACTGTTTTGGTGTTTGTGGTTTTTTATATTGTTTGTTGTGTTTTTATTTTGGGGTGCTGTAGGATGGTGTTTATAATTTTTTCCTAACAATTTAATCTCGAAATGTGGGGTATCTGGGGTAACCCTGAAAGCCCCCGACCAAATGCAAACCCAAGAAGGGATGAAGGAGAACAAAAATGAAGGAATGACACTTACCATAAAACATCATAAGACCCGAACCCCTAAGAGATATAACAGGTCTAATTAACGCTGAAAGAAAAAGAAGAAAACAACCACCAATCTCATACTGGACAGTATACGGTAAGGCAAAGAAACTAGGCTATAAAAGGAAAATAGTAAAACCTAGGTAATTCCCCTTGACTAATGAGGTCCATTTAGAGCTAATTAGACTTATAGAGGTCTCTCTTAAGAATAAGATAGCACCGGTACAAACTACTATACAATTCCTTGAAACTACGCTAGAAAACAATTTAACTATTCTCAGCGAGCTAAAGCCGATGAACTACGTTGAGTCATTGTTTAAGAAGATTCTTAAGCATGGTGAAATATTGGATCCATTATCTTAAGATAACCCTATAGCTAAGAAGGCCGCCTCTGCAGCTCCATGCCTTAACGTGGAGCCGCTGTTTTCAACCATTATTTCCTTTTAAGTTCCTAATGGCTGCTTAGTAGGTTAAGTTTAAATAGTTCCCCGTTTATGGTGTGGGGTCAAGGTTGAAAAATGTGTGTTTGGAAGGTAAGTGTTTAGGTGATGTTGAAGAGTACCGTGTTTAGGCAGAGTAGGGTAGCTTCGTTTAGGTTTAAGTTAGGGCTTGTTTTCTTCTCGTTTTCTGCTGAAGCTCTTATTGCTGGATTCTATGTTGCTGTAACTAGGAGTATTACTCCAATACTTCTAATTGCTAGCGGGTATAGGTTAGAAGATATTCTCCTGATAAACGGTTTCGCAGGCTTATTTTCACTATTAATTGGGCTTGCGCTTTACAAGTACGGGTCCAGAAGAATTTCTAAATTGAAACTGCTTATGGTCCATGTTTTGGAGAGAACTATGTGGTTCACAATACCCTTCATGGTGGGCAATAAGGTTTTTCTAACCTTGGTTTACGGTTTAGCTGTTGCTTCAACACTACCTACAAGCATTTACATGCAATCATCAATCCTATCCTCGTTCAATAATACAGAGTATAGGAGAATAGTTAGTATAAGAACAGCGTTAGCTTCTTTCTCAAGTATTTTAGGCCACGTTTTCGTAGTGTTAACGTTAGCTACTCTATCCGGGCAAGGTAAGTATTTAGGTCTTTACGAAACAGCTTTCGGGATAGGTATTTTATCAAGCATTATTATTGCTCTTACACCTAAAAACGCCTTCAAAAACAGAGTAGCCATGGTTCGTAATGGAGGTTTCGAAGCTGAAGTGAAGGCAACAAACACTTTCATACTTCTCGTAGCCATCCTATCCTCATACATGCTCTTAAACATGGCTTGGACACCTAGGATAATGTATGATCTTAAAGCACCAGACTACGTTGCCGCTTCAATAGGTTTCGCTCAAACGGTAGCAGCTATTGGGTCAAGTTTCTTCTGGGCAAACAGGAATAGTAGAACCTACAGGTATGCTTTAATAATGCTTGCTTCAATGCCGCTACTTGTTTACATAACATTAGAGCCTAAATTCCACATAGCATTAGCCCTAGCATACGGTTTCTCTATAGTCGGAGTAAACCTTTATGCTGCTAGAATGTACAGTAGCCTGGTTGGTGAAATAGGTGTTTTTAGAGCAGGACTTCTACTAGCAAGCACTAACTCGTTCGCCTTAACATTAGCAAGTATTGTAGGATATTCTGTTTCAGCAGCACCCTCAATGGTTTTCATTGCATCTGCAATACTGGGAATAGTAGGGCTAACTATTGCGCTAACAGGTTTCCCAGAGTTCGCAATTATACCTAAAAACTATGTGCAACTGTATTCGAAAATAATGTATCAAACAGGGGTTTCAAGCTACAACCTAGCGGTATGTGCCGTATCTGAATCTGCTAAAGCAAGCCTAAGAATAGTAGGGTTAAGCTTCATCCTCATACTTCTATTCATAATTTACAGAACACTATACTACATAACAGTCATAACTGGTGGTTGAAGGAAGTGGAAAACCCTATTCTAGAGGCCTTACAGTTAACGCTTAAAGAACTAGCGTTCTATTTGCCTAAAATACTTTCCTCCATAGGTATTGCAGTAGTTTACGTTTTAGTAGCTCTCGCTATAACCCGGATTACTAGGAAAATACTGAAACTGACAAGGATAGATAACGTGTTTAAACCGCTCTTTAACGGGACAATAAACATCTCGGATGTAATTATAGGACTCATTAATGCGGGCTTAGCGCTACTAGCAATCTACACTTTAACCTCTATCCTACTACCTGAATACCTGCATAGTTTAACACTAATGATAGGGTATGTTGGTAGAATCGTAGGAGTTATTTTTGCGGCGTTTTTCACGTTTATTCTACTAAACTCTATGATTGAAAGAGTTAGAATGGAGGCTAAAATGAAAGGGTTTATGTTCTTAACAATACTTTCAATAACACTAATACTCATAGTAAATGCTGTAGCAGTGTCTGAGGAAGTAAAAACATCAATAGCTTGGGGAATAAGCCTTGGACTAGGGTTAGCTATGGGAGCTTTCGCAGCATGGTATTATTTTCACGAATATCTAAGTGGGAAACTAAAGTAACTAAAGTCTTTTCTACCAAGTTTTGGTCGTACATTTATGTTCTTGCTAGTTTACCAGAGTTTATGATCTAAGTTAATGGTAAAGATAGGGTTAGTGTTTTAGAAAGCGATTTCACTAGGATTTACACTGGGAGATAAAAGTTGATTGTTAAACCTGTAGTTGGTCTTACCTGTACCATATGGTTTTTAAACCTATAGTTTAAAATGTGGGCCATTTGAAACTATTTTTCCTTAAATAGTATCTGCTATTAGTAAATCGGCTAGAGATATGTTAGGGTATTTTTAAAGACAATTCCCCAGCTCTAATCCTGTCTTCGCTAGTTAAAGGCTCTACCTTTACACCTGCGCTTTCAAACCTTCTAATCATTATCTCTGAAGCTGTTAAGCCCATAATTTTTCCTGCAATTTTCAAGTATTCAGCAATAGTAATTGGAGAAATGAAAACTTCTTCATCACCAATAATCCTATAGAAGAAGTTCTTTATTTTCCTCTTATCATCTAATGTTGGAGGAAAAATATAAGTTAATAGAAACCTTGTATCTAAAATTAAAGCCATTTAGATTTCGTCTCCTCAAGTTCCCTAATTATTCCCCTATATCTTTCCTCGCCTACAGGTTCTCCAGGCTTTGGTTGCCTGTGTTTCTCAATAATTATCTTATCCTTTTCAAATGAAACTATAAGGTAGTCTCCTTCCTTAATAGATAATTGGTCCCTAATATCCTTAGGTATAGTTATTTGACCTTTCCTAGTAACCTTAACTATACTCATAAAAACACCAAGTACTACCAAGAAGTACTACAATATGAATTTTATTAAATCATTATGAGAGCTCCTTTTCTCTACCTAAATGGCTATAATCTCCTCCTTAGTATCTTTGAAGTATTTAAACCTCTGAAAAACTATTTTGAGTGAAAACAGATCCCTTGGATTAAGGACTGCTCAGTAGTGAAAAATACTAATAGGTCATGTTTTAAGGGCGTATTATCATTGTTTCTGACGAAACAGTATATTTTACCGTACTTAGGTCTAAAGTTACTTTCACGTTTACATGTACTCCGCTTAACTGAAGAAATTCCATAGAAACTGTTGAGGGTGGGTACTTGTACTTGCTTTCCCATAGTGGATGTATTCCACCTGTAAACATGTGTATATGGCTTAACGTTACTTCTTCATATAAGTCGTATGTGCCGTTGAAGAAATGTGTACATACTACTGTTTTATTATTCTCAAATGTTAACTGTATTGACTGGATAGAGTAGCTTATGTAGAATCCCGGTATAATGTACTTACTCATATTATATGTTTCGCTAAATAGTGTTATACGTTCGCCATTGCTTAGAAAAAACGTTAATATTGGGGGAGCGGCTATGGGGAATGGTGGGTAAGCTCCGTCGAAGGGTATGAGAGAGAATTGTACATGTAAGCCTATGTTCTTTACATTATTCGCCCCATAGAACGTGAACGTTAAAGTAGTGTTAACCTCATCTCTACTACAGCGTGTTATATTGAACCAGCTTACAAGTTCACCTAGTTTCGAATAGTTATCAATGATTTCTAGTGTAAGCTTGGAAGAAAATGGTCTAAAGTATTTGACCTTAAAAGGCACTTTAGTTATGGTTACTGTTTCAGTAATGGTTATGGTTACTGTTTGCTTAGGGAGAGTATAGCAGACAAGATGATACTCTGCAATTAGAAGTATTAGCACTAAGCAACATGCAATTAGGATTTTACTTCTTATAGTCATATGTGCTCGGTTAAGAGTTTTAAATGAATTGTAATAAGTTTAACTGCTTCCCACCCTGCTTACTTTGCGGCTGCCGCATAGTTCTACGTTTTCCTTTCACTATCTGTTTAATGTTTATATTCTTTAAGCCCATTTTATGAGCTTTTACTTCAAGTAGACTATAGAGTGTGTTTTCTATTTCTTTAGGAGGAACCCCTTTACTCTTTAAGGTTCTACTTAGTTCGGCTAGACTTTTTGAAATTTCCGGAATGTATTTTGCTATTGCAATTATTTTCTCTATTGCTTCCTCTTCTCTTCTTTTTCTCTCTACATGTTTTCTTAGCTTTCTTGCTGCTTCCCTTAGAGCTCTCCTTATTTCCTTTTCTATTTCGGAAACATCGGCAATACTTTCCTTGCCAATGCCTTTGAAAGGTATTTTGGTGCTACATATGTGGACAAATATGACTAGTGGTGCTGGAAACTCTATGTTGTAGTTTTTCCAGTTTACTTCACTAACCACTTTCCACGTTACACATGCTTTTTCATCGTAGAGTAGTGGTATTTTGTTTGCGAATCGGTAAAGCTGAGGGTGGTCTTTTACAGGTATTTTTCCTCCATAAGCAATACCTACTTCAATTATGAATGGGTGACCGGAATAGGCTGAAGGTTTTCTGGAAACTGCGGTTACAAATTCCGGTTCAAGTACATTTTTAAGTCCTACTGTTATTATTTCTTCACCTAGCGGTGAGAGAGAGTTTCCCTTAGGTGGTTTGAATGGGTACTCTTTAAGCTTTTTAGCTAAACTACTTAAGTTACTCATTGTAAGTTTTGAAGGTTTAGTGTTTGGATTTAGGTGTGCATATTTTAGGAATTCTATGGCGGTTTTCTCGCCAATATTTTGAAATGTTTTAGTTAGGAATTCTAAGAGATTACTTGTTTTGGTTGCTGAAATTAAGGCTTTAAGCATTTCAACGTCTACGCCGTGTGGGTGAGGCTTAGTCTCTTTAGGTATTGGAGGTAGGTTTGTAGTTCTTCGCGGGTAATGAAATGTTCTTCCCTGGGGATCCTTTAAAACTATTTCAGCATAGGGTGTTGCAATAGCTGTTCTCTTAATGTATTCATATATTCTGTTTTTTGCTTTAAACCAGTCTCCTTCGATAACTATTGAAACCCTCGTTCCATATTCTCTTTTATCTTCTTTCCATGCTTCTTTACGTAGAATTATTGGCCTATTTTTCTTAATGTCTACTCTTATTTTGAAAAACCACCTGTACTTAGATCTAATAGGCCTGGTAATTATTGTTACAGGTTTTCCTGTAGTTATTTGACCGTAGAGAATAGCCATTGTAACACCTAAGCCGAAAATTCCACGTGTTTGCCTTAGCTTATACTTGGAACCGTAGAGAACTTGGCCGAAAGCTTTAGGTACATGTTTAGGTGAAACACCTATCCCATTATCTTCGACGGTGATCATGTAATGCAGTTTTTCAACATCAACTTCACTAATTTCAACTTTAACGTTAGGCAAAATTCCGTGAGAGTCGCATGCATCTAAGGCGTTTTCTACTAGCTCCTTAACTGTTTGGTAAAAAGCTCTAGTAGGATTAGAGTAGCCAGCTATCTCTCTGTATCTGTAAAAGAATTCTGAAGGGCTAAGCTCCTTAAACTCTACATGAAAACTTGCCACATCTAATCATCCACAGTAGAATCTATAGTGAACAAAATATAACAATGTATTTGCCCTTGTTGAAACATGTTAAGCATGCAGTTTCCGTTCCTAATAACTAGTTAACTATTTTATGTTATTTCACTATTTAATTATGTGGTGATATTCGTGGTGGATTACGTAACCATTTCTGTTCCTAGGAAGGTTAAAGAGATTCTTGAGAAAGTAAAGGGTAAAGATAGTTGGGGTGGTTTCCTATTAAAACTGTATGGTGAGTATGTGAGATTGAAGAGAGCTAAGGCGTTTAACGAGCTAAAAAGCACTCTTTCTACCGAAGAGCTTGAGAATATTGAGAAGTCTATGAGAGAGTTTAGAGAGAAGTTTAGGTTGAGATAGATGATTATCGACACATCTGCTTTTATAGAAATGATTCGTAAAGGAGAATTTATTGAGGGTTCGCTTTCAGTAATAACCGTTATTGAGATACTGAGAGGAGTTAAACCTGGTAAAAGGAAGAAAGTTAAGAAGCTTATTGAAGAATCTTTTGAGATAACACACATAGGGAACAAGGTGATTGCTAAGTACTGCGAACTATATGATGCTCTTAAAAGTAAAGGAGAACTCATACCTGATGCTAATTTAATCATAGCTTCTACAGCACTAGCTCGCAATGAAACCTTGCTAACTAAGGATATAAGACATTTCGATAGGTTAAAGGATCTAGGGTTGAAAATCAAAATATATGCATAGTACAAAACATTGTTCTCCATGGTACTTAAATTGCTTTATAGCTTCATGGAGCGTAAATAATGAATGATTATTAAGGAAATTAGAGGAAAGCTTAGTTTCACTGCTATAAGCCTTTACATTAGTAAATGTATAGTCTACAAACTGCGTGTATAGTAACGTATTGGAGAATTTATTACGTGAGTGGATCCCATGTATACGGCTTCTTTAATAAGCTCAACAAGTTAAACATACCTATAAGAATGGATTTAGGTCAAGATGATGTATCTCCGTATCCTGAACTTATCGAAGTGTTGAAGAAAGAAGCGCATAGGTTAGAGTACACATTGTACAAGGGTATTCAAGAGCTTAGGGAGAAAATAGCCTAGCTCCACGGTGTTAATATTGACGAAGTAATTATAATTCCTGGCGCAAAATATGGAGTATCTGCGATGATATGTAAGGCATGTAGCTTCTCAATACCTGAACTTAGACTAGGATACGCTACTTCCCATCTTAGACAATATCCCTTTAGCTGCAATTATCCCGGTGGCTGCAGCTACATTTATTCCTCTTGAAAGACCTACGCCATCTCCTGCTGCATAGACGTTATCTAATGTTGTTTCGAGATCTTTACTTACTTTAGCTTTCACACCATAGAACTTTATTTCCAATGCGTAAAGCAATGTTTGCGGAGAAGCTATTCCAGGCATTATCGTATCTAGTCTATCTATTGCCTCCACTATGTCTGCAGTTACTCTATACGGTAAGGCCATGCCTATGTCTCCTGGAGTTACGTCTTTTAATGTCGGTTCTATTGAGCTTCTACCTATTCTATCCCATGTGCTTCTCCTACCTTTCTCTAAATCGCCTAGCCTCTGGATTAAGGGTTTGCCTCCACCTAGTTTCGTCGCTAACCCTGCAATGTATCTCCCATAAGCTATAGTGTCCTCTAAAGGATCTGTTAGCTTAATTGTTACTAAGAGAGCAAAATTCGTATTTTTAGATTTCAAATTAACGTAGGATTCACCATTAACCGCAACAACACCGTACTCATATCTTTCTTCAACTACAAATCCGTTAGGGTTACAGCAGAATGTTCTTACCTTATCATCGTAGACCTTGGTGTACATAATTATTTTAGGGTCTCTAACAATGCTCATTAGAGGTTCAGCAATATACGATGGTATTTCAACTCTAACACCAATATCTAGTGGTCCAGGTTCTATCTCTATTCCTCTCCTTTTCGCTAAACGTGTAAACCATGCAGCACCGCTTCTTCCAGGAGCAAGTAACACGTATTTTGCTTCAAAAACACCTGCAGTTGTTTTTACACATAGAGCTTTACCGTTTCTCATAACGTCAACAGCTTTAGTTCCTAGAATAAATCTTACCCCATGTTCCTCTAAGAAGTCTGCAATCTGTTCTACCACTTTTGGAGCGTAATCCGTTCCTAAATGTCTTTGAGGTGTAGGTATGAACTTTGCACCGGCTTTAGCAGCTAATCTTTCAAGCTCCGATGCCTTCTCCTTAGAAACATTAAAAACTCTGTTGCGAGGAGCCCCAAATTTAACGAATATTGAATCAATGTAGTTAATTAATTCCTCAGCTTTCCTCCAGCTTCCCATAAGCTTGTGTAAATCCCCTCCGACATCAGGTCTTAGATTTATTGTACCACTACTTAGCGTCCCGGCACCGCCTACGCCTTGCATTACATGGCATGGTCGACAATTAGAACATTTAGCTAATTCAAAGTTCTCTCTTCTAGACAATATAGGGCATTTACGTTGCGAAGGCCTATAACCTCTCTCTACTATCGCTATTCTAAACTTTCTCTTACCCTTAACTACTAACTCGTAGGCGGCGAAAAGCCCTGCGGGCCCAGCACCAACTATGATTACGTCAAACTCTCTCATGTTTCATCACTTAAGAAATCCCAGCTCTCTTCTTCTATCAATAATGTGTCTAGCATCTTCACCTGTCCCTATCAAGGTTACTGGAGTATTTATCGCGTTTTCAATGTCCTCTATCCATCTACGTACCTTATAGGGTAGTTTACCCCATTCAGTAGCACCTTCAACTTCTGGAAACAGTATGTCAAGCTTCGTTATGGCAGCTTGAGTTGCAGAATTTAGAACAACAGCTTTCCTCGCTAATTCAACGTTAAAGGGTGCAGCTCTTCTAACCCTCCCTGTTACGGTAGCTTTTTCACACCATCCCCTCTTAACAATTTTCTCAAAAGGTAATTCCCCCTCTAAAGGCCCTGAACCTACTCTAGTTACAAAGGCCTTAAACACAACTATTACCTCGTCTACTTTCTTAGGCCCGATACCTACTTCGGAAGCAAATGCGGAAGCTGTTGTATCGCGGCTTGTTACGTAAGGGTATGTTCCATGATATAAGCTTAGGAATGTTCCCTGAGTACCTTCAACAATTACATCACCACCTTTATCAAGCACGTCATTTACCACGTCGGAAACATCTTTGATCATACTCTTTAATTCATAGAACTCGTAGGCGAGTCTTAGCTTCCGTAAAACCCTATCAGCCATGGCTGCTCCAACACCCTGTAGAGTTGAACCTATTTTACCTGCTAAAAAACTGTCAGCTTTCTCTTTCCCAACATGCTTTGGCTCTATAATCCCTGTGTGTTTGTCTAAAAACAATCTACCCTTGGCTCCTGTTTCAGCTACTTCCCTAAACAAAACATCAAGTCTTACAAGGGCTCCAGGAGCTATTAGTAGCTCCGTGTTCTTACTAATGAATGCTGAAGGAACTATGCGGAGTTTCCACTTTCTACCATTATATGTAACCGTATGGCCTGCGTTTATAGCTCCACATCTAACGGCAATGTCGGGTTTATCTGCTAAACCTAAGTAGGCAACTATTTTCCCTTTTCCTTCATCTCCGAAAAACCCGCCTACAACAATGGATAGCACTGCTAACACCTTCCCGTAACGTTTCTAGCGTAGTCTATTGTTCTGCTAATGAGCTGCTTATAGCTACCCAAATAGTTTCTTAAGTTAAAGCATTCTTCAATATCTTCTCTAGCTAAGAGAAATGCAATATTGCTTTCGAACACTGCTTCTTTAAAACTCTTCTTTCCATTTAAAGCCTTGTTAGTAAGATCTGCTAGTAGCATATGTGCTTCATGACGTGGAATACCAGCTTTCAACACTAGTTTTACCATTAAGCATTCTGACGCTATAGCGCCACGACTTAGTTCTAAGTTTTTCTTCATAGCTTCCTCATTAATTTTAAGCGTTTCTAACATGCGATACGTATCAATTAATATTTGGTCTATAACGAGTAGTGCATGTGGGATTAGAAATCTTTCACTACTACTATTAGTTAAATCTCTTTCATGCATCAGCGGAATATTTTCCAAAGCTACGGTAACCAAGGCTCTAGCTACTTTAGCTAGACCCGATATTCTCTCAGCTATTACAGGATTTTTCTTGTGGGGCATAGTGCTACTGCCTACTTTGGCATAAGCTACTTTCAGCTCAGCTATTTCGGGGCGGCTTAGTTCTCTAACTTCAAGAGCTAATCTATCCATTTGGCTAGCTAAAATAGCTAAAGCAGATACAAGTTCTGCAAATCCACCTCTCGGAGCTACTTGGGTAGTTATTACATGTGGTTCTAGTTGAAGTAGCTGGCTCACTATAGACTCTACATGTAAGCCTTTATCACCCCATGCGGCCATAGTGCCTACAGCACCAGACATTTTACATTTTAGAAGCCTTTTTTCAAGATCACATAGTCTTTCATAACTTCTCGATAGCTCATAAACATAGTTGGCAAGTTTGAAACCGAAAGTTATAGGTAGTGCATGCTGTCCGTGAGTTCTCCCAATAGTTAAGGTATCTTGGTGTTTGATAGTGAGCTCAATAAGTTTTTCAATAATTTTCCTCAACCTACTTTTAATGATTCCTAAAGCACCTCTCAATATGAGAGCCCATGCAGTATCAACTATATCGTAGCTAGTAGCTCCCAAATGCACGTATTTGCTGCATTCGCCACAGTGTTTAGCAATTAGAATAGCTAAAGATGCTATATCATGGCCTATTATTTTCTCTAACTTATCTACATCTTCCGGTTTTATCTTAGACATAATATCTAATACCTTTTCATAGCACCCCTTAGGAGCGATACCAATCGCTTCCAAAGCCTTCATTAATGCTGCTTCAACTTCTACAAATTTCTTCAGAACATTACTTCTCTCCAATACTTTCTTCATTTCATCGGAACCGTATCTATACGTAAAAGGACATATTACCGAATTCTGCGTAGGCATTTTCACATTTCTTCCTCCGAGTAAGCTTTAAGTGAGAGCTTTAGGCTCTCAAAATCTAACATTACTTCGCTAATTCCAAGTTCCTTAATTATTTCAGAGGCGCCGCGGACAACATCTTTGTAGCTTCGCATTTTAGCTAAGCTAAAGAGGGTTTCAGAGAAAGACCATGGATAGAAGATCCACACCCATCTATCAACCTTTTCCACGTAGTAGTCCGGTATGAGAATACTTCTCGACTTGCAGTGAAGAGTGGCTGTTTTTAATTTTCTAGCTCCTAGCTTCTTAACTATTTTAACTATTTTCGACATTGTAGCCCCAGTATCGACAACTTCATCAACAATTAAGACGTCTTTACCTTTTACGCTCACTTCTTCTGAAATGTTGATTAAAGGCTCCGAAGCTACTGTTTCCCCAATACCCCAAAACCTTGATCTAATAGTGTATAGTTCAAATATGCCTAGAACATCGCTAACTATACGTGCAGGTATTAGGCCTCCACGTGAAATAGCTATTACAGCGTCGAATACATGTTTTGATTTCAATATTTTTTCAGCTAACTTATAGCACATCCTTATTGCCTTACTCCATGGTATGTAAACTACTTTCACAAATATCCACCTTAACAAGGCTCTATGGTGCTGGGAGGTTTAGATGATATAGCGTAAGTTACCATAGTTACCTTGTCTAGTTCGCTTACTATTCTCCTTGAAATTCTGTCAAGAACATCATAAGGTATTCTATACCAATCAGCAGTCATAGCGTCTTCGCTAACAACAATTCTCAATATAACTATGTAACCTACATCCCTAGAACCTCCCTTAACACCAATCCAAGTATCATCGCCTACAACTGCAAAAGCCTGCCACACATCATTGTATAAGCCTTCCTTTTTAAGCTCATTTTCAAGTATTTTAGAAGCTTCCCTAGAAATCCTAAGTTTCTCAGGAGTGAAAACTCCAATAACTCTTACCGCGAATCCAGGTCCCGGAAATGGGTGTTTATTAATTATTTCATCAGGTACTTCAAGCGTTTTAGCTATTCTTCTTACCTCATCTTTATACAGGAATCTAAGAGGCTCTACAACTTTAAGCTTAAACCATGATGGAAGAGCAGCTACATTGTGGTGGCTCTTTATCTTATCCGCTCTTTCAACACGGCCGCTTTCAATAACATCGGGATATGTTGTACCTTGAACAAGGTATTTTATATCCGGATCTTCTTCTGCAAGCTCGGTAAATATCTCGGCAAAAGTCATTCCTATGATTTTTCTTCTTTCTTCACAGTCCACTATGCCCCAAAGTCTTTTTAGAAACCTCTCCTTAGCGTCAACTACAATAGGGTTCAAACCTACTTTTCTTAAGTGTTTTATAGATTCCTCAACTTCACCTTCACGGAACAGTCCATGATCCACTAGCGCAGGGATAAGTCTGTCCCCAATAACTTTCTTAACCAGTAGAGCAGCAACTGTTGAATCTACACCACCGCTAACAGCAGCCAAAACCTTAGCGTTAGGTTCAATTGTTTCGCTGATGTAGTTAACTATGTCATTTACTATGTTCCCGATTTTCCAATATCTTTCTATACCTGAAATTTCTATGAAATTACTTAAGAGCTCCTTACCTTTAACGGTATGGTGGACTTCAGGGTGAAACTGCACACCATATACGGGCCTGTTTTTAAGCTTGAAAGCTGCAATATAGCCTCTTTCAGAAACAGCTAAAACTTCAGCAATACTTGGTAATTCTGCCACATAATCTCTATGGCTCATCCATACGGTTTCCTTCCGGCCCCATCCCTTAAATAAAGGATCGCTTTTAAGTATTTCAATCTCTGTACGGCCAAATTCACCATAACCCCTTTTAACAACACCGCCGATGAGGTTAGCTAGAAGTTGATGGCCATAGCAAATACCTAAAATGGGTATATCAAGGTCCAATATGAAGCTTAGTTTTCCAGTATCTTCCTTAACACTATGAGTACTAGCAGGACTTCCAGATAGAATTAGGGCTTTAACGTTTTCCCTATAGACTACTTCCTTCAACTTTTCGCATGAGACAACCTCTGTGCGGACATTTAGCTCTCTCAACTTTCTAGATATCAAATGTGTATACTGCCCACCGAAATTAACAACAATAACAACGTCCACTTCGGCTACAATCCCCCGAGTATGTAAAATTTTTACTCAAATATTTAAACTTTATTAGCATATAGTAATGTAATTTTTTACTCAATTATTTAAATATGAGGAAGAAGTATATGTTCCAGGATTCTGTCTAAGAATAATACTATAGATTTAAACTTTCTTTCTAAAGTAAAGCTTCTTAAGTACAAATTGTTTTCTAGCACCAAAAGCTCTTCCTACAATTAAAACAGTAAAGACCACTATTCCTACTATGTTCAGTATCGGTTGTGGCGTTAGCATTATTAGCGTTAATATTGCAAATATAGTTCTCCACAAAACATTCAATTTTCCTTTTAAATACCCTATTACAGCTATAGTCAATGATGTTAATGCCAACAATGTTAATGCGAAGCGAATTACGGCAGATAGTATTGTAAAGTAGAATGTGAATAAATGCGCAGCTAGTTTATCAAACCCTAACCCTATATCCTATTAGTAAAGGTGCTGCAATGGATGCTGTTAAAATGTAAGCTGCTGTTGTAGGCACCATACCTAGTAGACATGTAACCATGGTTAATAGGAGAATTAGTGCGACATTCCCCTGTGAAGCATAGATTATTCCGCTAGTTATTTTCAAACCTAGCATCGCGTAATGAATCAAGGATTAATTTTAAGTTCCTAGGTTTTGTCATATAAACGATTTAACTTTGAGACCATGTTCTCTTAGGATCTTAGAGAATTCTGCAACCTCCTGTTTAGATGGTTTTGAAACACTAGATAAGCGGGGTATACGGTATGGGACATATACATGGACTATGTCAGGTTCTATGGTCAACAATGTTTCTCCGATAAGCCTTGCATCTTTAAAACCATAATTGTTTACTCTATCATATTTAAGCAGCATAATCTGTATTGCTAATGTTCCTTCGAAAACTTTTCTAAATCTAACAAGGCCTTCAATAATCTTCTTAATTGACAATGATTTGTGAGGTCTATTTATTACTCTAAATTTCCACTCAATAACGGTATCAAGTTTTGCTTCAACATGGTCTAATTCTTTTAAGATCTTTATAATGTTACTTCTAAATAATGTTGTAGAATTTGTAAATATACCTATGCTTACGTTCAAGCTCTTTTCTTTTACAAATTCTTTAACTGTATTTATGTATGTTTTAAGTTTAGGATGAAGTGTTGGTTCACCGTTGCCTGAAAAGTCTATGGCATCAACGTTACCTATAGTGTTAATAGCTTTCTCTAAGGCTTCCCTAAGAATGACGGGTGAAATGCTGTATGGTGGAATAGCAAGTTTTAAAGTTTTTACTTCTGTAAATCCTCGAAAACAGTACACGCAGTTAAAACTACATACTTTTCTATAAGGGAATAGGTTTATGCCTATGGAAACCCCTCTTCTATGGGATTTAAATGGCCCATAAACTATAGCTTTACCCCTAAATGGGCATTTGAGACAGTCACCATCTAATCTACATTTTGCGAATGGAATAACCTCCATAACCTTTACCTTTTAAACTTCTTCCATAACTTAACGAGTTCGTCTTCAACATAAACTTCATTGTAAACTTCTTTTCTACCATCTTTTCTATGTAATATCACTAAGCCATGATTGCGTTCATGCACTAACCCTATTATAGATGCTTTAATTCCATGTTTTCTAAGCAACGATACTGCTTCGTCAGCTAGTGCTCGAGGGATGCTTGCTATCAGCACTCCAGAACTTATGAGCTTAAGAACGTCAACGCTGAGAGCTTTAGCCATTACCTCTGTTTCTTCAGCTACAGGTATTTTTTCTTCCCAAACTTCTATGGTCTTATCGGAGGCAAAAGCTATTTCAGTTAAGCCTCCAAGTATTCCCCCCTCAGTAGGGTCGTGCATTGAAGTAACATAGCCTTTCTCAGCAAGCATAATTGCTTCTTTGACAACGCTGATCTTTCTAACGAACTCTGCACCACGTTTAATAATATCGTGAGGTACTCCTTTAGACAATAGTTGGTTAGCAAAATCTGTAGAAAGTATTGCCGTTCCTTCTATAGCAGCTGTCTTTGTCATTAAAATAGCGTCACCTGCTTTAGCACCACCCGTTTTTACCGCTTTTTCTTTATCTACAATGCCAAGCGCCGTCATGGATATTAACGGCCTGCTTAATCCAGGAGTATATTCTGAATGTCCTCCTACAATCATAACGCCTAATTCCTTAGCCGCCAAGTCTATCTGCTTAGTTATCTTATCTATAAGTTCCTCATCAGCGCCCTCTGGAAAATAGAGCACGGATAGTAGCCAGCGTGGTTTAGCTCCAGTTACAGCAACGTCATTACAAGAAATATGTACAGCAAGCCATCCGAGAAGCTCAACAGCACCTGTTATAGGATCTACATGAGCCACTAATACTTTACCATTATGGAGATCAATAATAGCTGAGTCTTCACCTATAGAAGGACCAACAATAACCGCAGGATCCTTCACACCTATTCTTGAGAAAACGTATTTACTTAAAGTGAGCGGAGAAAGTTTACCAACCATTACTCAGCACCAGATATGTAACTGGAGTTATGAGCTAATTCTGCTTAAGAAAAAACTTTAATTAAAGTTTTTTCTTAAATAAAGAAAGATGATGCTAAAATTTTATTTTACTAGAAACGTAAATATCAAGAAATATTTTAGATAAAGTTTTTAACCTTATCAAATATACTTATCGAGGAATTAAAGAATCTAGAGCTTAGTGTAGTAGCTTCTCTAAGTAGGAAAAAAGAAGAAGCTCTCTTTTCTATAAAGTCTGCTAATCCAAATGTTGCAGCTGAGAAACATGCTGAAGAAAATATTATAGTTTCTCCAAGAAAAGACGTCTTACAGATAGCGCTATACATGTTTAATAACCGAGAAGATATTAGCTTACTCGTTAGTTCCTTAGCTGAAATAAAATCACTAATATCCGAGTAAACATTTAAGGTATTGTTAAACCCAGTACTTCCTTATGTTTTTGGAAGACAATGTTTGTCAACGTCCTCTCCACACCAGGTACGTCTAAGATGTTTTCTATGATCTTTCTAAGTTCATCAATGTTTCTGCATTTAACAATAGCCACCAAATCGTAATTTCCACTTATTGTATATAAGGTAATAAATGTTCTTCATCTTAACAAGACTATTAACTATGCTTTTTCTGTAAGGGCCTTTAATTCTAATGTTGATTAATGCTGCCGTGTGATAACCAAGTTTTTCCTCATCAATTATAGTAGTAAATTTTTTGATAACACCTGCTTTTTGAGTTTCAAAACGCGATATCTAATAGTTGACTCTGGAAGATTTAGTTGCCTAGAGAGTTTTCTGTACGATACAGTTAAACTTTCATTAATATTTCAATATCTCTCTTACTTAGGACAGCCAATTCCTTGTTCATTACATAGACACCTATTCGTGGTAACTTCAGATTTATGCTTTAATTCCATCTTAATTTATGCTCTGCTCTTTTTTATCCTTGACTAGAAAGCCCTGAAATGTCGATGTGCCAATGTAAAGTAGAAATAATAACATGGTTATAAAAACGGTAAACCAAGCAATGTTAAATAAGAAACATGATGCATATTGCTAAGTACTTAGCAATAGTAATTTAGTTACTTTTAGTTCTCGGCCTTATTATGAATCTACAATACGGATCTCCCTTAGCAATACACATTGTTTCTAATACCTCAACTTCCCTATTAAAATACCTTGAATAAACACCGTTCAAATATCCTCTTACGAAGTGGCAGTTAGGCTTCCTCTTTTTCCCTTTAACTGTAATGCTTTCGAATAAATTATATACTTTTAGTGAAACCACCTGAGCCTTTACATCTACATGTTCCACATCGACTACACCCCATCCGAACGCTTGAAAAGCTAGGCAATCCTCCATCACAAACTCCCCCGTAATGCGCTTCCCCCTATATCTTTCACCTGCTACCTCGCCTAGCATTTTACCTATATGGTATAGTAATGCTTCACCTCCCGTTCCATAAGCTTCCTTTATTTTCTCGAAAACCGAACTGAATTCTTCAACACCTAAAATAAGTACTTTACATGTTCCTAGATTGAATGTTGGAAATGCAAAAGCACTAATTATTTTTTCATCTAGCACTTTAACTTTATACTTCACATCCAATATGTTCGGATGTTTTCTAAGCTCTTCTATAAGCTTTTCTAGTTTAATTTTTGCTCTAGAGTAATCAATGAAGAAAACCATGTACTGTAGTTCTTTTTTGCACGTTAAATTCAGTGCTAAAATATTGATACCAAACTTTGACATAATGCTGGAGACAAATAATAATCCCTCAGTAGAAGACGGGAATTTGCTTTTCAAAGCTAACTCAGCAACAAAGGGGTTATCAGTAAATAAGGATCCCAAAACATCCTTAGGATACAGCTCTGGAAGCTTAGACAAATTTACACCCCATACACATTTACATTATCTTTCACCTACTTTAAAAAATTTGCAAAGGAAAATTCTAGAGAATACCAGTGCAACAGACATTAGTGCCCAACTATAAAATACGCTGCAGGCCCATTGAATTCTTCTACTGACAGTATATCTGCTCTAATAATCCTTAACTCCTTATCTTCGATTCTTACAAATAAGTTGCTTCTTAATATGGGTAACGGCATATATGCCATGCCCTACATGTTCCTCGTTAACCTTCATGATTACCTTTAGTTTTAATGGTGCTTAAAGCCATAGCTAAAAGTATAAGCACAGAACCAGCTGTTTGTTTTAACGTGAAAACCTCACCCAGTATTAAGTATGATAGTATTGCTGCAAAAACAGGTTCAAGTAGGTAAATTATTGCTGCTTGAGTACTTGAAACATATTTTTGACCGTAAAGCTGTAACGAATTCGTAACGATAGTACATGCTACTGCCAGGTAAAGTAGTGAAGGTAAGGTAAACATTAGTTTTTCGAACGTTGGTGCGGGGAAGAATAATGCTATAGGTAATGCGCCAATCGAAGTGAACAGTATTTCATAAAACACGAGCGAAGCTAAATCATATTTCCTAGCGTATATTCCTACTGCAATTATTTGAAACGCCCAGAAAACTGCCCCTATAAAGACAATTAAATCACCTATTCTAAAATATAGGCTGTTTGCCGTTGAGAGAAGGTAAACACCTATAACCGATAGGAGAACAGCTAACGTCAACCTAGCAGTAAACCTTTCCCTACCTAAAGCAACTTCGAAAACATAAACTAGAACAACTGAAAGCCCCGTTATGAAAGCTGCGTTAGAAGCGGTAGTATACTCCATACCCAGTCCTTGAAGCTCAATACCACCTAGAAAAAGCATTCCAAGAACAAAACCGGGCCAGAGTGTTTCTTTAAAATTGATTTTCAGCCTAAAATAAGCTATTGGTAAGAGGAGAAGAGAGGCTATGGAAAACCGCAGTAGAACATAGTAGCTAAAACCAATACTTGAAACAACAATCTTTATGAAAGGAAATGTAGTACCCCAGAGAAAAGTAAGTGTAAGCAAGGCTGCATAGCCAACAGCTCTCGACTTCTTCACAGCTAAACACCGAAGACTTAAGGTAATAAGGTGGTTAGCGATAAATAAAAACATTAACTAAATAGTTATCGTAAAGCATCCTTTCCAGACATGGTACTTTGGAGGTAAAGCGGCGCCTAGAAATTTCAGAGCAAAACTGCTAAGCTCGGTAAATAATTTTCAAGAGCTATACAGGGGGAAAGTACAGGGAATCCCTAGAGGTCCTTCATACCTTTATAGCGTTCTTGTATCTAGATTTCTCAAACCCATGTACGCTAGTTTATCGGAACACATAAGCGCCGAATTTGAAGGTAAAAACATTTTTAGATGTAGGTTGCGGTATGGCAGCTCTAATAATAAGTATCTTAGGGAGAGTAAAGGCGTACGCTATAAGGTTAGATATTTCAAAAGCAATGATTGAAATAGCGTCTAAAAACGTTTTTAAACATAAAGTGAAAGATCATGTAGACCTTGTAGTAGGTGATGCACACAAATTACCCTTTAGAGATAGCAGCTTAGATTTCATATTAAGTACGGGAACGTTGCATTATTTAAGGGATTTAGCGGAGTTCTTTAGAGAATGCAGTAGAGCTTTAAGAAAGGAAGGTAAAGCATTAATTTATGAGCTATCGCATGATGTTAGCTATAAAGAACTTAAGGAGCAGTCTGCAAGGTGGAAGAGGCCTAGTAGAGTACTAAAACTAGCAGCGTTAACGCATGGCATACCTAGGATGGAATATGTTAAAGGCTATGTGAAAGCATATTTGAAGGGAGCATTTATACAGTATAATGTGAGGTTTAAAGGCATGCTAACAGAGCTAGTTATTAGAAAATATTAGAAAACCTGTTTAAATGCTGTAGGAAATATAATGTGCCAAGTCTGCGCATTAACTCTTATCCTTTAAGGGAGCTAATGTATGGGAGTTTTATGCTTTTTTTGCTCGTACTATTCTGAGCGATGCTAGTACTGCGAACAATAATAGTCCAAAAGCATTCACATGCAGGTTAGCAGGTGTTAAAATAGCTATAGACGATATGAAATACATTGCCCTTTCAATGACACTAATAGTTCCTTTGAAATAACCTTCTATAGCTATGGCTAAAGCTATTACTCCTACTATGCCTCTTGCAAATGTGGAGATTATTTGTAAAGGAGGGCCCATGAGCAATAATGATTGATCGAAAATGTAGATGAAAGGCACTATGAAACCTGCTAAGCCAAGCCTCCAAGCTATAAATCCTGTTCTCATAGGATCTGATCCTGAAATACCGCTTGCAGCATATGCTGCTATAGCTACCGGAGGTGTTATAAACGATAATACTGCAAAGTAAAGTACGAAAAGATGGGCTGCAAAAATATTAACACCCATATGTATTAATGCTGGACCCGCGAGAGTAACCGTTATAATGTATGCGGCTGTTGTTGGAACCCCCATCCCTAATATTATGCATACAATCATCGTAAGTAGTGCTCCTAAAAGAGGTATTCCATGGGATAGCATTGGAATTAGTCTTGCTAATCTAACACCTAAACCAGTTAACGTAATTACCCCAATTATTATTCCAGCCGAAGCACAAGCAAGAGCTACAGGTGCAGCGTACATAGCCCCCTTAATTAATCCTCTAAGAATTTCCCTATATGGAAACCTCTTTTCCCTGACCAACGTACTTAAAGACCCTACAATTATCAGCGACAGTATAGTATATGCGGCTACTAATGCTGGTGATGCTTGTACAACGAAGAGGTAGTATATTAGAACAATTATGGGTATTAGCAAGTGTATGTTATTCAGAACTATGCTGCTTACTTTAAGCTCACCACTTATTTCAACAGGTTTAATGCCCATTTTTAATGCTTCTAAATGTATCATTGTGCCAAGTGATAAGTAGTAGAGTATTGCAGGTAGCGCAGCTGCTACAGCAACTTTCCAGTAAGGTATACCTAAAAACTCAGCCATAACAAAAGCCGCAGCCCCCATAACAGGGGGCATGAACTGCCCTCCAGTAGACGCTGCCGCCTCTACTGCAGCAGCATAGTCTGGTTTATAACCTACCTTTTTCATTAATGGGATAGTGAATGTTCCTGTAGTTACAACATTGCTTACGGCAGAGCCTGAAACAGTACCCATTAGAGCACTTGCTACAACAGCTACTTTAGCAGGTCCTCCTACACTTCTACCTGCAATAGCGTATGCTAAGTCTATGAAGAACCTTGCAGCTCCAAGTTCCTCTAGTAGTGCTCCGAAAATAATGAATAATATTACGAAGGATGCTGAAACACCTATCGGTATTGAAAATAACCCCTCTAAAGTCCACACCTGGTACTCTATGAACCTTTCTAAACCGTATCCTTTATGATATAGGAATGGTAAGTATGGTCCTAAGAAAATATAGGCTATGAATATTAAAGCCACAATAGCTAACGGCGCACCTACAGTTCTTCTCGTTAATTCAAGAACAAAAGCTATTAAAATTATTCCAGCAATTATCTCCCATAAGTTTACACCATACATTCCTCTTTCCAATATTCTTTCAGGAGTCAGGTTTATTGTGAAGAAAAGGCCAAGTGCGAAAAGTGATGCCAATAGAAGATACTCAAATTTTTTAAAAGACTTAACTTTTTTCGAGTATGGATAAATTATTAAAGTTATAACTAGTGCGCCGAATAGGTGGATAAATCTATGAATTTGCGGGTACGGCGGTCCGTAAAGACCTGTGCAGAAATGGTATATGGCCATAAATAGTGCTGTAAGTATCGAGAGGAAAGCTAGGGGTTTAGGTATTTTCCTCTTACTATACGCTAATTCTACTATCCCCCTCTTCTCCATGGGGCTAACGCCTCTTTAGCATTAGGAACAGAATGTAGGGTATTTTCTCTATTTTCAGTTTAACTGCTTCACCACATTTACCAAACCATTGGAGATAATACCTATATATTTTACCTCCAACGTTTACGGTTATTTTTTGAGGAGCTAAGTAGGCTATCTGGTATATTATGCTTTTAAATTCCACATTATCCCTAACATACAATATTATTTTACCATTTTCCATTTTAACAGTGCATTTATACCTTAATTCTCTATAATCATAGGTATCTGATGAGTAAACTACTTTCACAGGTTTTAGCATTGAATCTTCTACAACGAACTCCTCTACTACTCTGTCCTTATCGTAGGAGTGGAGAAAATTATAGGATAATCGTGTTCCATTGGAGACTATGTCCAAGAAGTACTTCTTACCTGTGTAAATGTTTTCTAATGTCAATACGGTAACGTGGCTAAGCAGCATCATAAGTGCTAAAAAGGTAAGAAGTAATAGTGGAGGAGAAAAAAGGAGTTGTTTTATTTTCAAAAGCTAATTCCCTTACCCTTTCATTTCAGGTGGTATTAGCTCTTCAGGTATTTCGAAACCTAGTTCCTTATAGTACTTTACTGCTCCTGGATGTAATGGTATGTTAGCTCCCCAGAGAGCTTTTTCTAGTGTAACATATTTTTCAACAGCTGCATGAACACTCTTCCACTCATCCCTATGCTCCCATATTACCTTCAATAGCTTATAGACATCATCTGCAGACATTCTCGTTGTTGTCAACATTAAGACTCTGAATGCTGGGAAATACACTGTATGGTCTATTCCTTCAAAAGTCCCGGGAGGTATTTCAGCCATTACGTAGAATGGATATTTCTTATAGAATCCAGGATCAGTTATAGAGACCATATCTACTTTTCCTTTCATTTTAGTTAGTAGCTCTATTACCGGGGCTGATTTCGGCGGGTGAGAGAATATTATGGCATCTACTTTACCGTCCATGAGCGCCTGAACTAGTTCAGGCGCTCCACCATAAATTACCTTTGCCATATCATCGTAGGTTAAGTTGAAGTATGCTAGTATTCTTCTTGCCCCCATTTCGCCTCCGCTGCCGGGTCTATCTACTCCTAACCTTTTACCTTTAAGATCGGCAATAGATGTTATGCCTGCCTCCTTATCGACTATTATGTAGAAGTATCCTAGAACTGTTCCGAAGAGTGAACGTAGCTCCGGATGCGGGTTACCTTCATAGTCTCCTATACCATGATATGCCATGTAAGCTAGTTCTGCATGAGATATGCCCCAATCAACTTTGCCTTCATGCAGTAGCCTTATGTTTTCTAGTGAAGCAGCACTTGCCTCAGCCGAAGCCATGAACTCTGGAAGGTACTTATTAATTACCTCAGCCATAGCTACGCCCATGGGGTAAAGTGAGCCCGCTGTTCCAGCTGTAGCTATTATTAGTCTTTTCTTTTCAGGGGGCTTTAAAGCGATAGCTGCTGCTACGAGACCTATAATCACTATCGCTAATACTATAATTAAAATAGTTTTTCTAGACATGAAACTAAACCACCTCCTTAACTTTTAAAATATTTGCTCCAAGAGATTTGAATACCTCGTAAAATGTGGGGAATGATTTCCTATAATATTCTGCATCACTAATAGCCGTTACTCCTTCAGCAATCATTCCAGCTATTGCTGTAGCCATAATTATTCTGTGATCCATATGTCCGTCTATCCATGCTCCATGCAGTTTACTATGATGAATTATCATTTCGTTTTCCTTTAACTCTATTTTAGCACCCATTTTCTCAAGTTCCTTTTTTATAACAGCTGGTCTGTCTGTTTCCTTAAGCCTAGATGGCTCTATGTTCTTCAAAACCGTTTTACCTTTAGCATAAGTACCTAAGACTGCGAGGTATGGTATAGCGTCCGGTAGGTGTTTACAGTCAACTTCTACACCTTCAAGTTCCCCTGTACTTCTAATAGTTATTCCGTCTAACCCGTAGTTTTTAACAGTAATATCTGCCCCCATTTGCTTTAAAATATCTACTACAACTTTGTCTCCTTGAACATCCCTAGTATCGACACCATAAATTGTTATTTCAGCACCCTCTACGAGCGCCCCTGCTGCTAGAACAAAACATGCTGACTCCCAATCTCCGGGAATTGTGAACCTATATGGCTTATATGTCTGTCCTCCATAAATGTGAAATATTTCGAAATTCTCATTATCTATTCTTCCTCCAACTCTTCTAACCCATTGTAGCGTCATTTCAATGTAGGGGCGCTCGTAGAGGTTAGGCACGAAGACTTCAGTATCCTCTTCAGCTAAGGGCATTGCTATTAAAAGTGGTGTTAGCCATTGAGAATTTATTCCGGGAATCGTTGTTTTACCTCCCCTTACAACCCCCCTAATAACAACAGGGGGTTTTCCATCGCCTCTAACGGAGAAAGCGGCTTTAGCCCCTAGATCTTTCAGAGCGTCTAGTAAGGGCTGACCATACCTGCCTGGTTTATACCTTAACTGCTCATCACCTGTAACTACGACATAACTGTCTAGTAGAGCTGAAACAGCGTATGTTATGAAAAGCCCTGTACCTGAATTTCCAACGTTAAGCACATCATACGGTACTTTCAAATTACCTCCTGTTCCCTTAAAAACCCACTTATTACCCTTAATATTTACTTTCGCCCCTAACTCCTGAACGACCTTAGCCATGGAATAAGCATCTGCACAAGCATCGTGTATTATGGCTTCCGAAGTACCTTCAGCGAGAAGGCCGAAGAAATTTGCTCTAACACTGTGAGATTTCGAAGCAGGAATTCTAGCTTCTCCTGAAAGCTGCCTAGTCTTCCTTACTATAAGCCACACTAACACTTGCCCCGAAAGATAACTTTTCAGAGCCGCCCCTAATTCTCTTTTATGTCGAACATTTTAGACCAACATTTTTTAAGATGTGCTGAAAACATTAATTCCTAAAACACAATAATTACTACTGGGTTCTCCTCGTGGCCAGAATATTTAAAATTCTTGGAATAGTGCATCCGGGTTGGAGATGCAAACTTACGGGAAAACGTCCACAAGTTGAAATAAATGTTTGGGCAGTGTACAGTGTGAAAAGAAATCTAACGTTCACCATACAAGAAATAAAAGGTATAAATAGGGAAAAACTATCGTCATTTCTTAGAAAACAAAAGAAAATACTGGACTTCTACATAGTACCTTGTAGGGGAATACATACCAAGTACATAGTAGCGGTATGGGATAAGCAAAAATATATTACAATGAAACTTCTTAACCTAGGATGTTTTCCACTAAAACCAGTCAGCATCAATCACGGTGTTGCAGAATGGATTATAGTTTGTGAGAGCGTTAAGAAACTTTTCTCAGTAATAGACACTATTACGAAACATAAAGGATACAAGCTAGCTTACGTGAAAACAGCTAAAGACATAACCGTAGGGTCTCCCTACTTAACAACAAAACAGCTAATAGTGCTTAGAGAAGCTTTAAATAAAGGATACTACACATACCCTAGAAAAATAAGTCTAAGAGAACTAGCAGAAAACTTAAAAATATCAACATCTACATTAGC
>Ga0190310_1000121_pt1 | contig 29628 bp, 26 predicted proteins | sample 48700778_MG_FD_165059 | JGI IMG/M metagenome (GOLD analysis project Ga0190310, IMG submission 165059) | Hydrothermal vent sediment bacterial communities from Southern Trench, Guaymas Basin, Mexico - 4870-07-7-8_MG | ecosystem: Environmental > Aquatic > Marine > Hydrothermal vents > Sediment ... | reverse complement strand
ATCGCAGCATCTACTATGGAATAAGGAAATTGGACGCAACCACATAAAATATTTCCCTCTCATCGATTACATCGTAGGCAGGATAGAAAACATAGACAATGTGGTTATTATCGGAAATATGGTTCCCTTAGTAAGGAGGATTAGAAGAATCACAGATAAGGTCTATGTCTTTGAGAGAGATCCCTTCCTTAGAATCGAAGGAGCATTACCAGATTACTTAGAGTTCAGATATCTTGAGGATGCTGATGTCGTAATAATGACGGGTGTAACCCTGCTAAATGATACTTTGGACCCTATAATGAAGTATATTGGGACTTCCGCTCTAAGAATTATTGTGGGGCCAACAGCTCAGCTCCTTCCAGATATCCTCCTGAAATACTTTGATGTTGTGGCAAGTCTAAAAGTGGATATTATAAGTTCTGTGGCGGAAGTGCTGAGGAGGGGAGGCGGAAGACACAGTATATCTAAATACTGTACAGACTATGTAGCCACAAAGGAATAGCAGTCATATCTTGTCTCAATCTATCTGCTATTCTGGTTCTCTGCTGATTTTTGAAAAGTTTGTAGCTAATTTTTGTTTTGGTCAACAACATTATTAAAATTGTGTATCGCCCATAATATCATGGTGTCTTTATATGTAGTTGCGGTGTCTAATTTGGTAGAAGAACTGAGAGTTCAGCTTGGGGCAGGATTCGAGATGGCTATTCCTAGAGTATATGAGGATCTCAAAATAAAGGCTGAGAGAGAAATAGAGGAGTCCCTTAGAAGATACCCAAAAGCCATGAAGATGTGGAAACTTCTTTGTGCTGACCCCGAAGTAAACGCTGACTGGGACATAGCAAATTTCATTGCTGTAGGAAAACTCAAATACAACGATCATGGCGAGGTCCATGCTAAGATAGTTGCTGCTAACGCATTAAAGATGCTTGATATCCTACTAGAAAACAACATTTTACCAGACATAATAAAGCTACATGCTGGAGATGAGGATGACGCCCACCTAGTTGTGCTAGCAGCAGGACTTCTACATGATATTGGCAATGTTGTGCATAGGGAGATACATCCTCTACATAGTGCTTATATGGCAATAAGCATACTGAATAGGTTGCTACCTAAAGTATATGAACATCCAGAGGTAATGTATGAAATCCGAAACCATATTCTTCATTGCATATATGCCCACTCCTCGAAGATAAAAGATCTAACTATTGAAGCTGCCCTAGTAGGTATTAGTGACGGAACAGACATGACTAAGGGAAGAGGAAGAATGGCCTTTGACATAGGAAATGTTGATATACACACAGTATCCGCACTGTCGATAGAAGATGTGGTCATAGAGAGGGGCACAGAAAGGCCAATAAGAATACTGATAAAAATGAGTAACAGCGCTGGGATATTCCAAGTTCAGGAGCTGCTTGTGCCAAAAATTAAGGGATCGCCCATAGAACCATACATTGAGATAATAGCACATGCAGAACCATTAGGCTCCAATAAGGATGAGAGGATAGTTCACAGATTGATAATAAAGGATGGAAAGCTCGTTCCTCTATAAACATAGTTACACATCCTTCATATTTCATTTTTTAGGCTTAAACTAACAATATATTTCTGACCAATCTTAAGCCACTATATTCTGAATCTTCTTAGCGCTTCTCAGCGTTTAGATCTAGAATCTATCTAACTGCTATTAAGACTATTTTCCGTCCACGTTCTTAACAATCTCTACGATGCGTCACTAAAAGGTGGATTAACACGTTAATTCTATTTTGAAGCAAAGTATTTTAAATTAGATAACCATATAATTATGTTATAACTACATCGTTTCCTTGGTGGCAGTAATGGTATATGGCCGGAAATTAGTTTTTTATATGCTTCTAGTATTTATCCTTTTGAGTTCAATAGCAACATCACTTCAAGAACTATATTCGGCGAATCAAAACTCTTATGGAGCTATTAGACACAGAAACTGTATGCGTTCTGACCTCAACGTATGCTTGGAGAGAGCTGATATCTCCTCCGAAAAGACAAGTATAGAATCTTTGGAAAGTGAAGTCTCTGTCACAAATATATTTGATCATGGGTGGGTTGCTAAGTACCCCGTTGAGCTGAGCGGTTTTAGGAATATAACCTTTATAGATGTCGAATACTTTAGTGGAAATGAGAGCGGTATGTTTGCTATTGTAGGAACAAGAAGTGAATATATTTATTCGGGCTGGAAATTCATTAATTTTACCTTCCATCTAATCTACCTAAATTTCTCTCATCCAAACGTTAGTGGAAGAGTTGCAACAATAGAATATGAGGATATCTCCTGGTTTAACATAACCGTGAATAGCAGCTATGAACCCTATATAGCGGATGGTGACATGGTAATATTGAGCAATGGAACACTGACACTAGCCATATCTATAAGCTATCTCGTCGAGATAGAACCAAGTCTATACCTGCGGCTCTCAGATATATCGTTATATGTCTATAGCAACGTCTCAGCAGCCAACGGTGAATTTAAGCTTATCCGTTACATCAAATACAACGGGTTCTATGGATTTTTCTATTTCGTTAGAGATATAAGCATTGGTGCTGAGGACACCAATGCTATTGTCGTGGCTGCTCTGGGATACTATAATAGGACAGACTCCAGACTCTCCATATATTATGCTGTCTGGTTTATGTATTACCCAGACCTTGATGTTAGTAGGGTTGTTGAGGAGGTAAGCTACCTTAAATATCCAGTTCCGAAAAAAATAAGCAATGTGGTGCTATACGAAAACATAACATATGTTGCGTCAACAATCTATCTGACAACATTGGATCAGGATGCTGTGTTCATATTTGCGTGGAATCTAACCAGCGGGAACTTAACATACGATCTGACAGCATTATCAGCGGTTTTCTCAGACATCATGGGGGGAATCTCGCAATACAAGTATATAGCACTTACATTATACAATAATTCTACAGATATAAACATAATCTCTGTTTGGGAAGGCCACACAGAGGTTCGACAAGCTCTATTCTACGCAACAGCATCTGTGTATTGGTACGATATTGGCACGGAGAAATCGATAAACATATCATTTATTGATGAGGGTTTTATAGCTGAGACATTTCAGCCTGCCTACATACAGCCTGTTGATAATAATATTTTGGATACCAACGCATCATTCGTATTTATAATCTTTCAACCAGAGAAAGGAATATATACTGTAGCTCAACTACTATTCTCATATAACGGAACTGTGGAAGGGAAAGAGAGCTACATATTCGACGGTGCGTACAGTTTCGACTTCGGAGAACAATCAGTATCAATATTCTCGGTGGCTATGAACTCTAGCTCGGATATCTACGGGCTTGCTCTTCGATCGGATTTAAATGGCTCAGTTTTGGTTTCTTTAACGATTTTTAGAGATCACGACAAAGATTTTCTTGGGAATTGGGAAGAAACAAACATATACGGTTCTAATATTTACGCGAAGGATACAGACCATGATGATATAGTTGATGGAAGCGAAGTTTATATCTATAGCACTGACATACTAAGTAATGATACCGATGGTGATGATCTAGATGATAGATTTGAGCTTGAGATTAGGCCTAGCACAACATATCCAGAGTATGGAGGGATAACAAACAAATATAGAACAGATCCGAAAGACGACGATACAGATGATGATGGCATAGATGATTATGATGAGATAACAGGCAATTACATCATTGCTGGTCGTCAAGGATATCCAACTAATCCTACAACCAATGATACTGATAGTGATGGTCTTAGTGATTATCAAGAAGTTTTCCAGGGCGTCGAATATTGGATAAACACAACAACAAATATTGCTATTGGATATCCAAACGCAACTATAAAAGATACTGATAACGATGGCCTAGATGACTTAGCTGAAAGTATCAGAAAACTTAATCCAACAAATCAAGACACTGACGGTGATGGTCTCAGCGACTATTATGAGCTGTATGAATCAAAAACGGAACCACATAAAGTGGACTCAGACGCAGATGGTCTCAGCGACTTCGAAGAAATTAATACGCTTCTAACCAATCCAAATGCAAACGATACCGACAAAGACGGTATTATCGATGGTGAGGAAGTACTCAAATATAGGACAGACCCCGTAGATCCTGATAGTGATGATGATGGTTTGTATGACGGCGACGAACTTACCTACGGCACAGACCTACTGAATAACGATACAGATGGAGATGGGATACTTGATGGATCCGAGATAAATGTATATCATACAAACGCTACTAACAACGATACTGATGGTGATGGTCTGAGTGACTATGAGGAAGTTAGAGGCACATACATACCAGCACTAAACAGAACGTTCTGGATAGACCCACTTGATAATGATACCGATGATGATGGACTGAGTGATGGTCTAGAAGCGAGAACCTATCAGACAAACCCTCTGGAGGTCGACACTGACAGTGACGGTCTAGATGATTACCAAGAAATCTACACATATGCGACGAACCCTCTTCTATCGGATACAGATGGCGACTCCTTGAGCGACAGCGATGAGCTAATGATATACGCAACAGATCCTCTCGACAACGACACTGATGATGATCTTCTTGTAGATGGTGCCGAGATCTATGGGATTGAGATAGAAGGAATAGGCATCCGTAGCACGGATCCAAAAAGTAATGATACCGATGGGGATGAGCTATCGGACTACGATGAGGTATATATCCATAATACAGACCCAACGCTAAGGGATTCAGATTCTGATGGTCTGGATGACTCATATGAAATATCTGGTTGGTCGATATCAGTTACTTATCCTAATGGCTCTAAACTGGTTTATACCGTGAGTTCAAACCCACGGCTTTATGACTCTGATGGTGATGGACTAGGAGACTACGACGAGAACTATTTGGCTTCTGACCCCACCCAAAACGATACGGATAACGACGGTATATCCGACCTAGAGGAAATATCCATGGGAACGGATGCTAATTGTTGGGATAGTGACGGTGATGGATTAGGAGATTACGAGGAAGTATACCTATACATGTGCTCTCCCCTAAGCACTGATACCGATGGAGATAGGCTAAGCGACTATGATGAGGTTGTCGCTTATGGCACAAATCCACGTGATGAGGATAGTGACGGTGATGGCCTCTGCGATTATGATGAGATAATCGCATATAAAACTTCGCCACTAAGTAATGATACCGACAAGGATAACCTCACAGATTATGAGGAGATTCATGACTTCATAACGAACCCAACAAGTATAGATACCGACGCCGATAACCTCACGGACTATGAGGAAGTAATGGGTGTGAGTATAGCGGTGATAGGAGTTGTGAAGACAGATCCAAGGAATCCCGATAGTGATGGCGATATGCTTAGTGATTATGAGGAAGCAAAGATATACTCAACAAATCCTCTTAGGGAGGATACTGATGGTGATGGTCTTAGTGATTATTGGGAAATAAAAATACTTGGAACGGATCCCGTGGATGTTGATACTGATGGTGATGGCCTAACAGACAATGAGGAAGTAATAGTGGGTCTAGACCCACTTAGTAGTGATACTGATGGTGATAGTCTCAGCGACTACTATGAGGTAAAGGTGAGCGGAACGGATCCATCAAACAGGGATAGTGACGGCGACTTAATACCAGACAACTTAGATTTTCTTCTCCCACAAGTTAATAATTTCATATTGGTATTGGTGGCATTAGGAGTGGTTGCTCTATATAAGAGCTATAGTTATGGTGTATTCAGAAATTGGCGCAAGGATGTACTCGCTCTAGGCCTCTCAGACCTCGGAGGAGTACCTATGTTTGCAGTACCAGAAGATTTCGAGGAGCGATATAATCTAGGCCTCGTAAGCTCTGGTCTCATGGGGATACACGCAATGACAAGTGAGATTTCTGGCGAAGAATCAGAACAACTTATACTCTCAGGTAGGGTGCCTATACTGCTTGATAAGGGCAAATACACGGTTATGTGGGTATTCCTAAGGAGAGAGTATCCGCGTCTAATAAAGCAACTAAACAAGCTACATGCTGAGCTAGAAAAGGTGTATGGGCCGCTGATTGAGAGTTGGGGTGGAATAACAGATAAAGTTAGGGATATAGAATATTGGATTGTCACAAGACTGGGATTAGGAGCAAAAACTGAAGAGAAACCCGAGGAAGCCAAGGAGCTAGAAGAGCTGGAGGAAGAATTTGTGGAATTCTTTGGCCAAGAATAGATCCTAGATACTATTTTTCTGCTTTTTAAGTGATAAGAACATTGTTTCTAAGAATTATATTTTTATATTAGCTTTTTGTTAACTACTTGCATGTCGCTAGGAGAGGAGGAAGATGCTGGGGGTTCTCCTCTCTTTAGCATTGCTGGCGATATTCGTATTTCTATGGCTAATTGGATTGATAATATGGGTCATAATACAGTTTTGGTGGCTAATACTACTAGCGGGAATAATAGCATTGATTAAGCTTATGGTGGATGCTGTCATTCCACCCTACGATGTTCGCAGATTAACCACACGCAGACTATATGGCTATATGTTCTTGTCATATATATCAACGCTGGGAATAGGAATAGGAATAACTTATCTACTGTTCTACGCCTTTAACCTCTGGGACATATTCTCCTGGATTGTTCTCTTTGTAGGCATCCTAATCTTCATTCAATGGTTCTTCGGCCCGCCCCTCATAAACTTTGCTATGGACTGCAGACCTATGAGTCAAGAGTATGGCTGGCTTGTAGATGAGATAGAGAGGATAGCGGAGGAAAGTGGAGTAAAGCCCCCAAAAGTTATGATATCAAACATTGATGTTCCAAACGCCTTCGCGTATGGTAACCCGATATTTGGGAACTACGTAGCATTCACAAAAGGAATACTCAAACTTTTGCCCAGAGATGAGCTTATTGCTGTTGGTGGCCACGAGATTGGACATATAAAACATAGAGATGTCCACATAATAATATCTCTTATGCTCTTCCCCATGATACTATACTTCACGGGGAGAATACTCCTAGAAAATGCCTTTTACGTAAGAAGCTACGGCAAGGAGGAAGGGGGAGCCGAAGGAATACTAGGATCGATAATAATCGGAATAATATTCATAGCAATATCCTTCGTGATATATGGAATGGTTATGTTCTTCAACAGACTCAGAGAATACTATGCTGATGCTCACAGCGCATATGTAACTAAGAAGCCCATACTGCTTCAACGTGCTCTCACACGCCTCTACCTATACTATAGGCATGCTAAGAAGCGTAAGAAGAGAACAGTAGCATTCACAATGCTTATGACGATAAACCCTATTGCGGGAAAAAAGACAAAAGAAGAGATAGACCCATCAACAATTCCAGAGGAGGAGATAAATAGGAAGATAGAAGAGCTAAAGAAAAAGAAGACCGAACCTGAATTCTTCGACTCACATCCTCCAGTCCCATATCGCCTCATATTTCTAGACAACATAGCGAAAGAAATATCCTAATACAAACAAAAACAGATACATCCACATAAATTTTTTAGGGATCCCTATCTTGGTTTGCAGACGTGTAGAGAGCGGAAAAGACCTAAGATTCGGCAAATAACATTTCTAATAATTTTCTAATGTATTTTTGAAAGTAATACTTATCTCTCCTCGAGAAAGCTAATAATCCATCAGGTGGTAAATGTTGCGCAAGGCCGTGAGGGTGTTAGTATTGATACTTGTTGTCTTTGCGATGCTTTTTGTGGTACTCTTAGTGAGACTTATGAAGGAGCCTGTCCTTATTGGAGAAATGCTTGTTAATGATTGTGGTGAGCCTAAGGGAGGGTTTGAATGGGTTGGTTTGTATAACATAACTATACGTCGTGGTGTGATGGAGCTTAGGTTCACTAGTGGTTTGGGAGATCCGCTTAAAACGCATAAATACATCTGTGGCGTTAGTAGGATTTCTCAAGGAAGGTTCATAGTCCTATGGATCTTGGGCGGTGGCCATAGATTCGTCGTTGTTAACCTAACCTACTATGATGTGGATCCCGTCTGGGGGCTTAGGAATGTATATGTTGCCTACTATGTCGATCCAACAATTTTTGATGGGTTCAGAGACCACTATTATGTTGAGTTGCGGATACTAAGGGTTATTGAGAGGACTATTTTTTGAGTAATTCGCGGATAATCTCTTTGGCGGGTCTATATATTTTTTTGATGGGCCACTTTAGGTCTAGGCCAGCTGCCTTCAATCTGAGGAGTGTGGTTTTATAGGGGTCGACGATCTCCTCCTCGAGGAGAACCAATATTCTCATGTCTATATCCATAAGCCTTTTGAGTAGAGACATTCGTTCTTCTGGACTCATTATTCTAGGATCAAGAGACATCGCTGCTACGTGCCATCTTTTCCCCAAGGTTTCTATTCCTACGACATCGACCATGTTTCTGATCGCTTGGAAGGGTATTTCAAAGTTTTCTTTTCTTGCTCCCGTTTTTCTTTGAAAATCTTCTGGTGTCCCTGCTTTCAAAGATAATCTCACATAGACTTTATCGAACCTATCAAAGATCTCTCTTACATAGTCCTTGTCGATACCAAAAAGTATTCCATTTGTCTCCAATATAAATATCTTTATGTGGTGGTCATCCTCAATATGCTCTAAAAGGCCGATGAGATGACCCCTACATAGAGTTGGTTCGCACCCGGAGACCCTAGCCTTATGAACGCCGTATTTCTTAGCAGTAGCTACTATATGCTCATATGCTTCTTCTGGGGTGAAGAATTCACCATATCTCTCAGGGAACTCCCTCGAGAGTTCAACCCAACAGAAGACACATCTTAGACAACATCCAACAGCATAGCCCGTAGCTATTCCGCCATACACACCGGTTGCGTAGAAAGCTGTGTATTTTCGTGCTGAGTCTTCCTTTCTGCACACAATGTTTTCTGTGAGTCTTGCTAACTCAATAGCGTCGAATGGTTCCCACTCCTTAGTTACAAATCTTGGATACTTAATGATCTGCTTTGTCAACTCAATCAACATAATCCTTAGCTAATTAGGATAAGTACCTTATGGGGATTTATAAAAGAATATGAGAAAGCTAAGTATGATCAATACTATCAACAACAGCTTCCATAACTGTTAAAATTATGAATATTTTTCTAATAGCACTAGAAAATGTTGGTAGTATATTGGATATGCATACTTTTTATTATCTTTATTTATACATCTTTATCTTTGCAGGATGTTCCGCTTGGTGATGTGTTTGTGAGCTATGAATATGTTTTTGGCCCTGTACTCTTTCGGCATATTGGTAGTGCGTTGGGAATAAATAATGTTCCCTCTGGTGTCTGCTCATACTCATGTTCCTACTGCAGGTTTGGTAGATCTCTGAGACTTAGTATCGACCGCAGACCATATAGCAGCCCAGAGAGGATCGTTGGTGAGGCCAGAAACATGCTTACCAAAGATATTGATGTTGATTGCATAGTTTTCTTTGCTAGTGGCGAACCAACATTGGATACTGGTATAAAGAGTATCGTTGATACAATCAAATCGAAATTCGGTATGTCCTTAGGTATTGTGACAAATTCGTCGCTGTTGTGGAGACATGATGTTGTCCATGACCTCTTGCTTTTTGATGTTGTTGTGCTAAAGATAGATACTGTTGTTGAGGATACCTGGAGGCTTATCAATAGACCTCATAGATCACTTAGCTTAGATGATATATTGTGTGGAATAGAAACGTTCTCCAAACTCTATATGGGGACTCTAATCACGGAGACAACCCTGCTAAGAAAGATTAATACCTCCGACGAGGAACTGATAGAACTAGCTGAGTTTTTAAGAAAGATAAACCCCTCCACCTCTTATATTTCAACACCACCACAGTTGGTTGTTGAGAGATGGGTCCGGCAGCCCACTGAGGAAGAATTGGTTTTTGCCCAAGATATGTTGGCGTCGAAACTCGGAGAAGACAAAGTGTCTGTGCTCAGAGCACCTGAAATCGAGAAATTTGATGTACGGGGCGATGCAAAAGAGTATCTCCTCTCAATACTAAATGTGCATCCACTAGAACTTGAGCGTAGCATAGCTATACTAAGCATGGAGTATGACGATCCAATAAGTGTGCTCAGAGAGCTCGCAGATATGAGAGCAGTAAAAATAGTGAGTCGTGAAGGTAGAAAATTCGTTGTTAGGTATTGGGAATCATAACTATGAAAATACTATCTAATATTTTGTGGTATCATAGTCTTTGGAGATTCATTATCAGCCTATAGTACCCCTCAACGATGTTTATGAGCTCCTCCTTACGTATCCTCTCATCGGTTCCATGGATTCTTTCTACTTCTAGTGGTTGTTCTGTGTACATAAAATTGTATACGGGTATTCCTAGCTTTCGAATCCAGGCAGAGTCGCTTGTTCCCGTCTGTATTAGTGGGAGAGGTTTTAGACCCAAGTCATGTATGGTTTTTTCTATTGCTGCATAGAGCCTAGTTAAGAGAGAACTATATGTTGATGGTGTATTTCTTAGTGTGGTCAGCTCATACTTATAGTTACTTGGAATATGCTTTCTGATAAAGTCCAATAATTGTTTCTCATAGTTTTCTGGGAAATACCTTATGTCTAATATGGCCTCCGCGTATTCTGGATACACATTTTCTGCTTGTCCAGCTCTAAGAACAGTTTTTGCTATCGTTATGTGCGTGATGGCGTGTAGCATCCTGGCGGTTCTTAGATCTTTTCTTCCCACCAATGCTATTGATATCTTATTTAAGAGTCTGTTAGTTAGAAATATTTTCTTGAGACCCATAAGATTGCTAAACATTTCTTTCACAGGTTTCGATATGAAGAACTTCTCTTTTGGCAGTCTAGTTAGTGATCTCGCTAGTCCCTCAACGGCGTTTCTTACACCATAAACATTGCTTGCATGCCCCTTGTCGCCATAGATCCTAATTCTCAGACTAAGGGCTCCCTTCTCCCCGAAGATAACTAGCTGTCTCTCCTCACCCATAAACACTACCTTTCCCCCGAGCTCTCCGATGGCGCCATCAATATCCTTAAATATTTCTGGGTGGTTCCTGACTAAGAATCTTACACCATGGTTTGGATCTTGGATTTCCTCATCGGCAGCTATGAGAAGCCTTACTTTCCCTCTGAAATCGTTGTTGAGCCTATGTAGAAGTATAGCCAAATAGACCATCGCCGCTACTTGGCCCTTATCGTCTATAGCCCCTCTACCATAGATATATCCATTCCTCTCAACCCCTCCCCACGGGTCTACACTCCATTTGCCCTCAACTGGAACAACATCTGAGTGACCCACAATCATAAGGTTATATCCCTCACCCCTCTTTCCATTGATATCGATGATGAGGTTGCCTCTGCCCTTAGCACTCTCAATGAGTCTATAGGTCTCTATGCCCTCCCTCTCAAGAACCTCGATTATTATCTCAGCAACCTTAGTTTCATCGCGGCCAACAGATCTCACACGAATTATCTTTTTAAGCAGATCAGCAACTTCCTCAACAGAGATATGCTCCTTAACAACCATATGAATGGCACCAAAACAATATAACATAATTTTTTCTTGAAAAATAAAAATAAAACTTACTATAAAAACCATAAGGAAGACAATATTTATAGTCTTTAATAAGGAATATGCGAAATATAAAAGTTTGAAGCATATATCAGAGGTGATGCGTGTTGGTCCCATTTGGGCTAATAGCACTACTTGGGGCAATAATACTAGTTTTTCTGGCTATTGGGGCATCCTCAATAGCAATAGCACTAAAAACAGCTGTGCTCCTCGGACTGATATTCCTAAGCATGGTTATAGTGATTATGTCTGTAAAAGTAGTTCCGAAGAACAGACGTCTCCTAATTCTACGACTAGGCAAATTTGCTGGTATACGTGGCCCAGGAATAGTTATAGTAGATATTATTGAGGCTACCATACCGATAGACCTGATACCAGATGAGAACAAAGTCATAATCCCCATAATTGCTCCTGGATACAAGGAGCGTCGCGCTGTTCTAACACTTAGGTGTTATCGTCCCATAGATAATCGCATGCTTGGTTGGATCGTCAATGCATTTTTCGATGCGTTAGGTAGAACAATCGTACGGGCACCAACACAACAATTAGAGGAATTCGAGGAAACCTTGATGAAGTTCACACTTAGTAGTATTCAGAGAACTGGATGCCGCCTCTTAGACCTCAAGATAGTACCAGGATAGTTCATCAAAAAGTAAAATATTTCTCTATTAGCTTTGTCTGTGGCTGGGCTCTCTTTGATCTTATTGTTATTATCTAAAAAAGATGATGTTCATTCTTAATGCGCACAGAAATATTTTAGATAGTATACCATGCGGAGAACCAACAATACTCGTAAAGTTTCTAACTGTTTTTGTGAGGAACCATGAAGACACTTATGCTTCTCGCGAACCCAGCAAATACCAGATATGCTAAGAGGTGCGTAGACAAGCTTAGGAATCGGAGCAGTACCGCAATAAGCCTAGAAAAACTTCTCTAAAGAATTCATCTTTGGGACAGAAAATTCTCGAAAATAAACGAGGAATATAGCGGAATATATAAACTAAAAGTTTTTAACTTAAAATTTTTTAACTTAATTTCCATAGACTTAGAATGAGTGGTGCCAATGCGCTATTCGCCTGAAATATTTGTCGATAGGGAGAAGGAACTCTCATCATTGAGAAAATGGGTTAATGAGGGAACAAATGTCTTGGTTGTCGGGCTTAGAGGGTACGGCAAAACTAGTCTCTTCATGAAGTTTCTTGAGGAGGTTGGATGTGATTTCCCTGGAGTCTATATTAACTGCCTAACAATATATACTGGCAGGGATCTATTGAATTCTCTCCTCGAGGAGTTAGAGACGCTCAGCAGTAGGGGATGCATAGATTTCGATAGAATGTTTTTTGATGCCCTATTATCCAGAACTAGGGATTCGAGAGACTGCCTCAACGCCCTATACAAACTTCTTGAGAAACATGGAATAAGATTTATTATCTTCGACGAGATATCAACCTTATTGAGGCGGCTTGGTGCTCAAAAACCATTCAGAGGAGCTGGAGGGGCTAAAGCTGTAGCCGAACACTTCAAAGCTCTCCTTGATAGGTACAGGGGAATCTCAACGATATTCGCGGATACATCCACAAACTTTCATTATGAATTATTTGGCAAGTATTCCGGTCCTCTTTTTAGGCAGTATCAAGCGATGCTAGAGCTAGAACCACTTAGTTTTGGTGATTCCATAGAGCTTATTCGGGAGATTCTCAGAAAAAGAAATGTAGGTCTATCAGACAATATTGTGCTCTACATTGCTGATATTAGTGGGGGTGTTCCAGCATATATCGAGATGCTATTAGCCATAGCCGAAGAGGGTATGGATATTCGGGAGTATGAAGCAGAGGTCGAGAGGTCACTGATACTCGGGTTGCTGAATAGGTACTTCGAAGCACTACTCGATAAGTTCTCATGGACCGAACAAGAAGTACTATACGCCATAGCGAAAGGCATGACAAGATTCAGTGAGCTTCAAAGAAGTATAGCGGGAAGCGCACAAGCACTCAACTCATTGGTGAGGAAGGGTGTTGTTATAAATGTAAAAAAGGGTCCTAGGGAATCATATTATTTGATAAAAGATAAGCTCTTCACAGCATGGCTAGCGATTAGGGAGAAGCCAGGTATGAGAAAAATCTCATTTAAAAAGGCACGCATGCTGACCATAGGATTCGAGTCATTAGTTAGGGAGATCTTCTTCACGCTCAAGGAAAGTGTGAGGATAAGGGACGAACTGGGCAGAGAGATAACCATAGAGCCTCCTAGGAAAGTATATAGGTATGAGGGAGCATTAGGAGAAATCGACATGGTAGCTGAGTACAGGGATTATGTTGTCGTTGGGGAAATCTACTTTGGCTTAAAATGCGGTAGGGAGAAGATCAACCAATTACTAAGACACATCGGAATCGCAGAGAGGCTTGGCTATAAGGTTCGCCAAGCGATCCTAATATCCTACTTTGATTATCCAGAGGAAACCATAGGATACGCTAGGAAAATCTCGGAGGAAACACCAATATTATTACTCACAGAGAAACAGCTAAGAGAATTATCAAAGTACTCACTGATAAGACTTCCATAAACTTAGAAGTTTCGGAGTTATCATCCGCAATCATAGATATCTACGACTTCACTAGGATGAACATCACAAGGCTCATTGATGTGCCTATATTAACGCTTAGAATCTTGGAAGAATAGATAGGATAGCACTAGCAATATCGATATTGACTGATACGCCCATCGAGTATGAGTTTGGACCAACTAAGCAACTCGAATTATCGCAAAACTAGTTTCGTTGGCCAATTTTGGTGGCTTCTAACACTCGTCGATCAGCACTGGGGAGATTAGATAAGCAGACAGTGTCGAGGAAAAAGGAAAACGGAAACAAAAACAGCTGGGGGATGAGCCCGTTCTCATTTCAGCCAACAAAACACCAAAAACATGTGCAGTTCCTGTGCAGTTTCTCCTAGGAGACGTTAGATATTTTTGCCCCGCAGTGCGTTCTGTACATTTATTTGAGACCTAAAATGAGAAAAGCCCACTCTGTTATTACTCTTTCTGTTCTTTCTCTATTTCAACGCCGAGTCCTTTTTTACCTCAGCATGGTGTATAGATCGCATAGAACTCTAACATTCAGCCCGACACAGAACTCATTGTGACCTTACAACGACCCCCATAGAAACCGCATGAGGACATACGTTTTTTATGTTTGTGGGCTGGAATGAGAGTAAACTTTGTCTATCAGTCGTTCCTGTTTCTCTTTTTTCGATGCTGACTGTTGATATGATCCTATAGTGCTTATTGTTGCATGCTAGGAGCCAACAAAATCTGCTACCGAATCTACTTTGCGATTCGCAATGTTGTATATTTATTACCTCGAATTAGGGCTGGGAGCTCCCAGTCAAGAATTAGGGTGGAGATATCTATAGGCGAGTTCTTCCGACTTCGATAGAGAGATGTTTCAGGAGTTCGATAACATATTCATGGATATTATTATATTGGATTATTATTATTGAATTGATGAGATATTTGGGTATGCTCGATGGCGACAATTATTATCCCGCAAGGGATCGTCGAGAAAGCGAAGAAGTTTGGAGTTGACATACAACAATTAGTTGTGGACATTTTAGCTGAAAAACTAGGTATGGATCCCGAAGACGAGGCTAAAGCCCGCTTGGAATTGGCTAAGAGGTTCCTTGAAGAAGGGAAGAAGCTGATAGCTGAGGATCCCATCCAAGCTAGCGAAAAGATTTATAAGTCTGCTGAAGAAGCTATTAAAGCATTCGCAGTAATATTGAATCTCAACGAAATTCTAGCGAGAGTCCGTACTCGAGGAAGATGGACAGTTACTGATCTTGAAAAAGCCGTAAGAAAAATAGCTAAAATTTTTGGGAAAGAAATACTTGTGGGGTGGGGAGAAGCAAATTATCTTCACATATGGGGCTTCCACGAAGCGAAACTCGACAGAGACGCCATAGAAATTCGAATCCCGTACGTAGAGCGCATGATAAAAATCCTTGAAAATCACCTAACAAGCTGAGTTCCTCCCAACAACAAATAGCATTTGGGGTAGTGTTCTGTTTTTTAATATTATGGCAAAATAATTTTGGCTGGAATTTCAGTACTGTCAGTGCGAATCTGGTGGAGCTACATAACTATTCGATTCTATTTTTCCCATGGAATACCTCGATGGAGATAAGTCCCCCGGGACGAATTTTCATTCTTAAAAAACTAGATTCGTAAACTTCTATCATTAGAGATCACAAAACCATTTCTGTTAGCCGATTTTGGTAGCTTCTAATATGCGTCGATCAGCACTAGGGAGATCAGATAGTAGATAGCTTCGAGGAAAAAGAGAAACAAAAACAGCTGAAAGATGAACACATTCTCACCCCCACAAACAAAACACTAAAAACATATATGCGGTTCTTGCGCAGTTTTTCTAAGACAGAACAAAAACGACACAAGCAACATCAAACGAAAACAGCATGGCGATGCGCAGTTTCTGTGTAGTTTCTCACAGAAGCCATTGAATACTTCTCGCCTCCAATTCGTTCTGCACATTCAAGAAAACATATGTATTCCGTGTCTCGTTGCGTCCTATGCATTCGAGTTGCTCCTTGTTTCATCGATGCCCAATAACATCACCGAGCAAAGATAATACGTCCTCTCCATAATATACCGATCGGATTATTTAAGAAATAATAATCTCTGTTTAAATCCTACTACAACAATTAAAATATATGACAAAATTTTTCATTATTGATTCGCCTTCGTAAGTCCTGAATAGTCTAGTACAATAGTGTATTGCGGCTTCTTAAGAAATGCATGCCAGTATCCTACCTCAGTCTATTTCTATCTCTTTTATGAACAACCTCCCTAAATATAAGATTAATTTTATTCTTTCATTGACCCTCGTTAGTACGATTCCCCAAACCCCTTTTCTTAGACTAAGTATGACGTCTGGGTAAGATAGTTCTATAACTTTTGCACCACTCATAGAAGTCACTCTGCCTGGGTGACTATGAACTAGAGCAACAATGTATTTGGGATATTTTCTTTTTAACTCATCTATCTTTTCGAGAAGGAAAATGAGGTCATGATGAGTAACGCGGTCGCTGTGAGGGAACCTTAATGTTATGGGCATAAAGTCTACGGCAAGCATCATTTTCCTCTCATGATCAAGCTTGATAACCAAAATCCCCGCTATCTCTTGTCTTATTTTATCTGCCTTCTCTAGAAAATCGATCATAAGCCTTTTGATGTCATCTCTGACCCTTAATTCGTACTTCAAGTAGCGAGGATAGACCTGGCAGATCAGGTTTCTGAGACTCTTTAATAGGTTGTCCGATAGCTTCACATTGAAGTAGCTCTCAATAAGAGTTCTAGCGTATGTTAAAGTATCCTCCTCGCATAGTACTCTGAGGAGAAGGGAGGCAATATTTCGCGCCGCGTGGGGCTCGAATTTCCCACGGCTGGGAAATATAGCAAGGACTTCATCTAGAACCTTAGGTAGCTCGCTGGGAGGAGCATCTACAACTCCGAGAACAAGTTTTGTTGCCCCTATAAGAACCCTTATCGCTTTGTCACTCTGGATGAGGGATTTACAATCTCCCATTGCTAAGAGTAGAGCCGTATACGTTGCTCTTGGCAGTACTCTACGTAGAGTAGCATCAAGGTGCTCCAGTATAAGCCCAATATTCGGAGATTTATACAAATACACCTTGATGAGCTCTAACTCTAGGTCACTAGCAATCAGGGCAACGCGGCGATAGATATTCTCAACCTGTTTATACGGAAGAATAATCCGATATAACTCAAAAATAATTCTGCCCAGAATGCTAAAAATGTCGATCAGACTCTTAACGACTACTCTTGTTGGAGCATATATCTCAACATTAAAAAACTTTTTCTGAAGCTTAACCCTGTCTCCAACGAGGAACCTAACCTTGTACCCCCTCCTACGTAGATGTTCTAAAATCCTAAGATGAGTTTTTAACTTGTTTAGAAACAAAGCCAAGTTGAATTCGTGGCACAAATCCCATCGCCAGTTATTACTTAAAATTACAATCTAAGGTTCCCCTCAGCGATTATTTAAAATCTAAATTAAATGATACTTCTCTTTCTGTCAATAAATTGTGGCGTGAAAGATTTAAATTTGTATTGGGATTAGGGTGGTGCCTAGAGCTTGCTATGGAGGCGGGGGGTATGAGAAGGGTAGAAATGGTTGTGAGAAACCTTTCTAGGTATATGCTTGTTTACACATTAATAGCCATCCTAGCAGGTATTCTTGTCAGCTACAAATATTCCGCTAAGTGTTGTCAAGAAGTAACTAAAAAACGGTACCTAGAAATTGACATATAGAAAAAAATGGAGTGGCACTACCCTCTCATCCACCATTCTTTTACCTGCTCACTGAAATGCAAATAGGTCATCAAGAATATTATCTGAAAAATTGAGATAATCGCAGGATAGATTGCCATCATGTGACCACTTTTTCCAAAGATCGTCACTAACAAACCTATGGTTAGTGCAACATTTTTGCTAACCGTAGTGAACACGATAGCTTGATTGTTCTCATAATCTAATTTAGCCAAATATTTGCTGAATAGAAGCACTATAGATATCATTATAGTGTAAAATGCGATTGCGATAGGTGCTATTAACATAACTTTCTCCCAATGCTTAACTATCGCCTGTCCTTTTAGTGCAAAAATCACAAAAATCAAGATATAAAGAAATGTCAAAGTAACCAATGAGAAATAGGGTTTGATCTCCCTATAATCAACATTTCTTCTTTCAATAAACTCCTCTCGAGTAATTAATCCTAAAACAAAAGGCAACACTAAAACAAAAACTAAACTTTTGATGGCCTCATCAAAAGGAACAATTTCTTGTCCTATATTCAATGAATGAAGGGTTACCGGGTATACAATCAGAGATAATATGAAAGCCAAGGCTACTATCATGCTTGCCGAAACCATATTCCCCCCAGAAAGACCAACATATCCTAAGCCCATGCTCGAAGCAGGTGCTACTGCCAACAATAGTAAGGCAATTTTTATGTCCATAGGAACCCCAAATATTGTGCACAGTAACCAGTATAAAAAAGGTGAAAGAACGAAATTTAGGAACAGCGCGATTGCGACCGTCTTATGAGACTTCTTAATCTGTTTGAGAGTCTCAAAAGAAACATTGACCATCATAGGGTATATCATTAAGAACACGATGACCATAATATAATCGGAGAGAAAAGTTGGTGAGTAATTGCAGCTAACAAGAATACCTGCTAGGATGGCTATTAATGTGTAAACAAGCATATACCTAGAAAGGTTTCTCACAACCATTTCTACCCTTCTCATACCCCCCGCCTCCATAGCAAGCTCTAGGCACCACCCTAATCCCAATACAAATTTAGATCCTTTCATATGACAAAATATTCATATGAAGAAATAAAAATATGATACATTTACATTATTTTGTTGAGAGGTGGATAATGTTGAAAATCAATGTTATTGAAGAAATCAGAAGAGTCTTCGAGGGCAAATGCCTGGAGGATATAGAGGAGTATTTAGAAAATGTGTTGATCAAAAAGCCCCAAAAAGAGGATATCAAGAAATGTTTGCTCCTCAAAAAAATTTTCTCGAATCCTACCAGAATATCAATTTTATCGTTGCTTGCCCAAGCACCACTCCCTGTCTGCGCATTGGCCGTAATCTTAGGAAAGCATCAGACGCTAATATCACACAACCTGACAGCTCTTAAGGAAATGGGAATCATACACGAACAAAGAGTAAAGAAATATAGGATATACTCACTAAACAAAGAAAAGATTAGAGAGCTCTTTGAGGACATTTGTTCATTTCTAAATCTAGGCAGAGATAAATAAAGAAAAAGTCAATACATCATGCTCAGCATGCTCAAATCCCGTGGCGAAACAGTGTGACAGCGAAACCGAGGGAAAGAGCTGCCAGTCTAAGCCCCAAAATAAAAACAGAGAATACCTCAGATGCACAAACGCAATGCGAGGCAAGAAATATCTAACGTCTCCTGCGAGAAACTGCACAGGAACTGCACATGTTTTTGGTGTTTTGTTGGCTGAAATGAGAACGGGCTCATCCCCCAGCTGTTTTTGTCTCTGTTTCTCTTCTCCCCGACATTATCTGCTCATCTAATCTCCCCAGTGCTGATCGACGAGTGTTAGAAGCCACCAATATTGGTTAACGAAACTAATTTTGCGACCTGTTTTTTGTGCTTGATTAATATTTTAAATAATAGTGCAATTTTATTTGGAATATTATAATCATATTTGATGGGTGACTCCTATGAAGATAGCTGTGGCGTTAGAAAATAATAATGGCTTAGATTCGATTGTTGCGTATAGATTCGCCCGTGCACCCTTCTTTGCGATAATTGAGGTCGAAAATGGCAAAGTCAAAAAATTAGAGATCATCCCTAATAGCTATGGGGGAGGTGCTAGAGGAGTGGGTCCTGCTGTAGCTAATTGGCTTGCAAACATGGGGGTGAAGATCGTTGTTGGCCCTCATATCGGTCCCAATGCGGCGATGGCTCTTAGGAATTTAGGAGTTGAGTTTAGGCAGGTTAGTTCTGGTACTCGTCTTGCGGAGGTCATGAGGATTCTTGGTTTCTCTATGTGACCATTATGGGGGAACCTATTGAGATTGTTGTTGCGAGTGGGAAGGGGGGTACTGGGAAAACAACCTTCTCTGCTTTTTTGATTTCATTTTTTGCTGAACGAGGAATTGGTGTTGTTGGTGTTGATGCTGATGTCGAGGCTCCAGATCTATTGTTGGCTCTTGGCGGTGCCGAGGAGGAATATAGGGAGGATGTTTATGATAGTCAAGTAGCTGTGATAGATTATGATAAGTGTGTTTCCTGCGGAATATGTTTTGATTCCTGCAGATATGGGGCTATTGAGTGGAGGAATGGACCCATAGTGATAAATGAGATGTGTGAGGGATGCGGGTTATGCAGTATGTTATGTCCAGTAGGGGCTATTAATGTGAAAACAATAAAAACGGGTTCTATTGTTTTTGGGAAGACAAAATACTGTGATGTGGTGACGGGAGAACTTGAGGTTGGCCGGAAACATTCGGGTAGACTTGTAGAGATAATTAAGAATAAAGCTAGAAAGTTTGATCCTAGCTATGTTGTTGTCGATGCGGCTGCTGGTACTGGGTGCCCAGTCATCTCATCGATATCTGGTTCGGATTTCCTCGTTGTTGTTGTGGAGCCTACTCAATACTCGATAAGGACTGCCAGTAAAATTGTTGAAATTGGGAAGATATTCGGTGTGCGGATGGGGGTTGTCATAAATAAGTATGATATGAACAGAAGTTTCCTAAATCATATTTATGAATGGGCATCTAAGTTGGGCATAGAAATACTTGGAGAAATCCCATTTGATGAGTCTGTTATACGGGCATACTCTGAGATGCGTAGCCTCATGGATTTTGCTCCAGATTCACAGGCGGCTAGAAGCATGAGGAGGGCCGCTGAGAGATTGCTGGTGATGCTTAATGGTTAAGAAGACGATGATTGTTTCTGTTGGTGGCGGGAAGGGAGGCACGGGAAAATCTTTTATATCTATAAATATTGCTTCCGCTCTTGCTATGAAGGGACATAAAGTATTGTTGGTAGATGCTGATGTTGAGTCTCCCATAGACCATATGCTATTGAGTATCAGGAGAGAGAAAATTCTTGATGTTTTTGGTTTTGAGCCAGTAATAGTACCTACGCTGTGCACGGGGTGTGGTAAATGTGTGGAGATGTGCCCAGCCCATGCTTTGGTAGGCAAAAAGGGTGATATTCCAACGCTTATTAGTGAGCTCTGTGAGGGATGCGCAATATGTATGTATGTGTGTGATGTCAAGGCCATAGAGGAGGGGAAACGTAGACTTGGAGCAATATATAGAGGGTCTAACGGTGAGCTAGACCTCATACAAGGGGAGGTAAACGCAGGGGTTAAGCAACATATATATGTTATATTATATACGCTTAGAGAGGCATCAAAAGTTTTTGGGCACTATGATTTTGTCATAATAGACTCGGCCCCTGGGACTGGAGCTGGAGTATGGCTTACGCTTCGGGAGGCAAATCTAGTTATTGCTGTAACAGAGCCAACGCCTCTCGGTGCTAGGGATCTCGAGATCTTCCTGAATTTGGCCAGTAAGCTTAATAAGGATGTGGTAGTAGTTCTGAATAAAAGTGGTCTCCCAGGTGGGAGGAGAGAGCAGATAGTTAGGATCTCAGAGAAGTTCTCTGCTAAATTGTTTAATGTGTACTACAGCTATGATGCTCTAAGAACATACATAGATAGTGTACCAATTGTGAGGATGCTACCAAAATCTAAGGTAGCACTAAGCATATTTAGGATAGCAGACCATATCGAGAAGCTATATAATTCAAGATGATAACTGCTGAAAAGTGATTAATGTTTTTGGGTGTCTCACTTGGTGAATGAGAAAAAACCAGCACCAACTGGCTTTGATCTAAGCAAGAAGATAAAGGAAAATCTGAGCAAAATAAAATATAAAATCGCTGTGATGTCTGGGAAAGGAGGTGTTGGTAAGACAACAGTAACAGCCAATCTTGCATATGCCTTAGCTATGAGGAACTATAGGGTCGGTATCCTTGACGCAGACATATACGGCCCCGATATACCAATAGCTCTCCGAATAGAGGATAAAACACCGAGGGTCGAAAACGAAATGATAATCCCGTTTAAGGGGCCATTAGGAATATCTGTTATGTCCATACAGTTTCTCCTTCCAGAGGAAGACTCACCTGTTATCTGGATGGGTCCTCTTGTGGCTAAGGCGATAATGCAGTTTCTTGCTCAGGTTAGGTGGGGGGAACTTGATTTTCTTCTCATAGATCTTCCGCCAGGTACGGGGGACGAAGTATTAGCGGTGATGAAGAATATTCCAGATTTGACGGGGTTGGTGATCGTTGTTACTCCGCAGAGAATAGCTCTTCATGACGCTAAGAAGGCTGTTGGTATGGCGAAGATAGTTGGTGTTCCCGTACTCGGAATAATAGAGAATATGAGTGGGTTTAGGTGTCCACATTGCGGGAGGATAACATATATATTTGGTAGGGGCGGAGGAAGAATCACAGCAGAGAAATTAGGGATACGGTTTTTAGGAGAATTACCACTAGACCCAAGAATAGTTGAGTTGACAGACGAAGGAAAACCATTTATCACGGAGGATACAGAAATATCCAAAAAATTCAGTGAGGTTGTAGATAACCTAATAGAAAGTATTAGAACTATCCAGGAAAAGTAGGCTTCAGAAGCACCATAAAATTGGATACATGAATATATCGCTTGATCAGTAATCCTCTAGAAATACTATTCCGTAGAGTCTTCTTAATGTATTCATATGTTTCATCATTTCTTTCTCTTTCTTCCTAAACAGTGGTTTTGCCTTTAAAAGCTTTGCTAGTGCTAGCACATAACAATCTGACATTGCTAAATGGTACTTTGTCTTAATCAATCCAGCCAGTACTATCAATCTTAGATTCCTCCCAACAACCCTTATGTTCGGATGCTGGTATAGCCATCTGACAAGCCTAACTGCCTTGTCCTTCGGGTTTGAAAGCCCTACTTTCCCATATATTTTTCTCGCAACATAGAGGACCTCTGATAGGATTATCGCTGGGATATATGCTATTATTTGTCCTCTCACGATTCTATTAAATATAGCTCTAGCGAGCCTATGCCATGGCCCTGCCCTATCTATATACTCTATAACAACACTTGTATCAATCACAATTTTAGTCTTCAATACCAAGATCCCTCAGTAAGCGACGCACTTTTTCATCATTCTTTACTTCCTCTAGGATCTCATCAACTATTTTCTCACCAGCCTCAACAAAGATATCAGGCGGAGGCTCGGAAGCTGGCTCTAAAATTATCTTTTTTCCGACAACTCTAAGCCTCAAAATAGAATTTCGACGTATGCCCAGCTTCTCCCTAATTCTCTTCGGAATAACTATCTGACCTTTGCTCGATACTCTCACCACAGTCTGCAAGTAAGTTCACCATCTAACTCAAATCCTACAATTAATAAATAAGAAGATAAAAAAGAATCCATATAGATTCTAATGAACGAATCACTTTGGTAGAGAAAATACTACAACCGCTGGTATGTTCGTTAATTCTATTTTCAGAGAAATATTGATACTGCCTGTAACATTCACAGGATGAATTACCCGTAAATATGTATTGATGCTATCGGAAGAATATCGAAGTAGAGTCTGCCCATTATGAAGTAGTTAGATTTAAGTGAGTGTCCACTTTTAGAATACTCTACTAATGTGGCGGATAGCTAAGGGGTTCTTTTTCTCAATATGAGTTCTGAATTCTCATTATTTTGCATTTATATTGCAAATTACTTAAATATTATTTTGCATTATTATTGAAAAAGGCGTCTTTATGGAGGAACACAACCCCTGGTGGTTTGGTGAAGAGCATCCTAAGTACGTTGAGTGGAAAACTTATCAGATTCGTTGGGTTCCAAGAATTATTGATAAATTCTATTCCAAGCCCTTTGCACTGAATTTTCTGGTGGGGCCTCGACAAGTTGGAAAAACTATGTCAATAATGTTATTCATTCACCTTAGACTGATAGGAAAACTCAAGCCCCAAGCGATATTCTATTTGCCCTGTGATGAGGTGAGTGACTATAGGGAGCTTGGAGAGATTATAGATACCTACCTCAGTGCTAGAAGAGAGTGGGGGATTAGGAGCTCCTATATAATCCTTGATGAGATAACATATGTTGAGGGGTGGTGGCGAACAATAAAATCTAGAATCGACAGAAATGTTTTTAAGAATGACATTATCCTCATATCAGGCTCAGTAAGCATCGAAGTTCTGAAGGAGAGGGAAAGATTCCCAGGCAGGAGAGGAAATGGTAAAGACATAGTTATGTACCCACTAGACTTCTCAGAATTTGTAAGGATTCTTACTGGAATCGCTGTAAAGCAGGGCGAGTTTGAGAACATAGAATCATGGAAAAAAGCAATGCAAGCGAATATCATCTTTAGCAACAAGCTGATAGAATACTTCAGAGTGTACCTCAAAACGGGGGGCTTTCCAATACCAATAAGAGAATATTTTGAAAGGGGCAACGTAACGATAAGCTCTATAAAGGTGTACTTAGACTGGCTGAAAAATGACTGGGCAAAACTTGGGAAAAGCGACAAGTACATGAAGGAGATCATAGGCGTTATTATAAAGTTAAGACTGAATCCAATTAGCTGGCTCCACATAGCCAATGAGACCTCAGTTAACTCTCCTAACACGATTAGATCATATATCGAAACCCTCGAAGATATGCTTGTAGCAAAGGTACTTCACATATACGACCCTGTGGGTAGAAGAGTCTACTATAGGAAGAACAAGAAAGTACATATAATAGATCCCTTCATGTATAGAGTCCTAGCTCACTATGCAAGAACAGAGGTATATGAGGAGCAGGTCGTCGAATCAACGGTACTTGGACACGTGATGAGAATGTGCGATGTCTACTACTGGAGAAACAGGACAGAAGTGGACATAATCGGTGTTCTTGAGAACAGATACATAGGCTTCGAAGTCAAATGGGGGCCGAAGAAATGGAGGAAACCAAGGCACCTCAAAGACATATTCCTACTAAAAGAGAAGGAGGTACCATTATTCCTAGCATCAATCAAATGGGAGAAACCTTCTAGGTCCTACCACAAAATATAGCATAGCGAGATACGTCCTAGGATGGTAAGCGATAAACTCTTCGTCAATACTAAAGTCTTAACAATCGAAAGATCGCCAACAAATTAAGCCAAGGAGTCACAGAAGCGTAGTATAAGGCTGGATTCTCCACAGACAAAATATCGATATTGTCTTATAAGCTCTTCTCTAATCAACACTGACGAATGATCTCTTTTTGCACCTATTACCTGTAATCAGAGTTTTGTTTTTCTTCTGAAGGTATTTTTTCTCTTTGATGAGATTATGTTTTTCTCAGATGATTAGAAATAGCATATCACCCATTCTCTGAGCGCCCTCTTTATGTTGTTTGTTGATTATCTACTGCGAATCTAGCTGATACCTCTAATTATGATATACCTCGAATTTCGATATATTTAAATATGATGATTGATTTCTATTCTATTGGTGATTCAGTATGGGGAGATTTAAGGATATAGCGGTATATTCCGTTCTGAGCATTGGACTTATGGCTTTAGGGAGTTTTATGCTGTATTTGATGGGAGTACAGGAAGACTTATTGTGGTTATTAGTCGCTCTGGTGGCCTTCATGTTTATACCTTCGATATCAGCAGTTGTTGTCGATAAATTCTTGACGAGGAGGGGTATAAGGAGATATGGTGCGTTTTTTCCTAGGTTTGATATGCTCGCGTTTGGATCTGCATATGTTTATCCGTGGTTATTGGTGCTAATTGGTGGGTTTATAGCTTTGGTCATAGGCCTACCAGTCGATTTTACTTTATCGTCGGTTTTCGAGGGGTTAAAAGTTATTGCAGATGAGTATAGTGTTCCATTTGAGTTACTTGTTGCCTATTTTATCATAGGTCTTCTGGTGGCACCGCTTATCAATTCTATACCTGCGTTTGGGGAGGAGCTTGGCTGGAGAGGATTTCTTCTGGATAGACTCATCGAGGAGATAGGTGTCTATAAGGCTATAATAGTTTCTGGAGTCATATGGGGGGTTTGGCATTTTCCTCTGATTCTTCTGTTTGGCTATAACTACACTTATGAGACGAGATTTGTTGGTGCGTTGGTTTTTCTGATATTTACTGTTTCTCTAGGCATATTCTTGTCTTGGCTTAAGATAAGAACAAAAAATGTTCTGTATCCAGCATTGGCCCATGGCGCCATCAATGCTTATATGGGATACGGCACTTATATGGTCCTTACAGATAAGGTGATAGGATACCCTGCGGGTATCATACCATCGTTAGTAGGACTAGTGTTAGGAATACTAATAATGCTTAGGGCGCATAGTTTGGGAGGTGGTTTTTCTTGCGGAGAAGAAGATTTGTTGAAAGGACAAAGAACTCTCTGATGAGTGGATTCTATGGGGTGATAATATTGGCTCTCATAGATAGGTTCGGGCCGATATATGGATACAAAATCATGAAGTTTATGAATGAACATTCATCAGGATTTTTTAATCCCTCCGAATCAACAATATACACACTGCTGGGTCACCTTGAGAAAGAGGGGCTTGTACGCTCTTTCTGGGCTTTAACTGGAGAAGGCATACCCCGTAAATATTATGAGTTATCGGAGAAAGGGAGGGAAGCTCTGGAAGATCTTCTGGGCTATGTTAGGAGTCTCTTCAAAGCATTAGGAGATATTTTGGGTGGTGATGTATAATGCTAGGGAGTCCCTACTGTGTGATAGGTATTATTATAGGACTTGCCGAGATATTTGCTGGGCTAGTGAGTCTTGCTAAGGCTACTAAGTTGTCGCCAAATACCTACCTGGGTTTCAGGGTTCCAGTTGCGTTCCTAGCTAGAAATCTATGGGTTAAAGTGAACAGGTTATCTGGGGTTTTGGGTATTTGTCTCGGCCCGGTAGCAATTATCTGCTCTTTTCTAGACAACGTGTTTTCGTGCGCATTCGCTTTCATAGCATTAGCCATGAATATATCTATACCAATAATATATGCGAGGAGAATAGTGGAAAGAGAGACTGGACGTATCCCTGGCTCCGACATACCTCATCAAACTCTCAAGGTTATAAGAATAAGCAGGGTTCTACTGGTCTTAAGCATTGTGGTATTCGCGATTATTGCAATCATTCTAATAATTAGCTATGAGAACTTACCAAATATGATTGCTGTCCACTTCGACCTTAGCGGGAGACCAAATATTTTCATGGCGAAACATGATTTTGTGGTGATGTTCTCAGCGCATATGGTATTAGCGATAATTATTCTGCTCTCTCTGTTCGTAGCTATAGATGGTATCCCTAATCTCCCTGAATTCGAGGACTATAACAACAAAATAAGAATGATATATAGTGCTATACTAGTGGTTCTACCCACTATTCTTCTAATAGTAGTAGTGATTATAGTAGGCTATAATGTAGCTATGTGAGTCTCCTTATGAATGCTTTTAGCTTCCACATGAGCCCCCTCATAGCGGGTTTCTCAACAATTCTCATTTTTGGTGGTGTCAGGACTCGTGTCTCTACTAGGTAATATCCAAATATAAACGATAAGAAATACACTATTAGTGCTGTGGCAGCCAAGATCATTACTATGAGCATCGAAAATGTTACTATGCTTAGGCCTAGAATGCTTATTGCCTGGGCTAAGTATTGGGCGAAGAGTGTGTTCATAAATATTATCGTTCCTACTATACTCACAATGGGGGCACTCAGCTTTATCCACCTAGACCAACCCGTAACAAATCCTGTGAAGAAGCTAGTCGCTATTATTATTAGTGTTCCAAGCATGACCACTAAGTCTCTGCTTCCCTGCAGAAACCCGTATATGGAATCTAGCCACAATACTAGTGCGGTAAGTAACAACATTGAGGCTAATCCTGCAACGGTGCCAAATATGGCTGCGGATAAGCTAGCTCTCTCAGCCCATGGAAGCCTACGAATCCTCGCTCTGAACATTTCACTTACCTTGAAGTCCAATTCGTTGTATATGTCTAATGCTTTATCAAAGAACTCTTTTGCTCTTTTATCTTTAGCTAAGCTGATCAGCCTCTCTATGAGGTGTCTATTTTTGTTGAGAATATATTTTATTATGCGTCTAACTGCTATGGGAGAATCCTCCGAATCTGCTATTGCGAGAATATGTATCATAACGCCCCGGATGAGTTCTGGGATCCTGAATACTAAGACCTGTATACCTGTTCCCTCTAATTTTTGAGGTTCAAAAGGTATGCCAAGCATCAAAATCTTGATCTTATCAAAAAACCTATTTAGCTCCTCCGCCAAGTAGATCCTATCATATATGGGAGATTCTCCCTTCTCCCGTATCTTCCTAAGAATGCTATCGATAGACTTACGGAGCTCTAAGGGTGCGTCCTGAGGCTTATAGAAAAGATATACCGGGACAAGCTCCTCAGATTCCTCATATCTGACCGAAACCTGAAACAAATATATCAAAATCAGCACCTCATACTAAAGTACAATAATCAACAATAAGATTATAGTCTTTATATAATATTTGGGGAAAACATCGCAATTTTTATTTTTGTAGGCTCAATTTGGAAGCTAAGACATACGACAACGTGCCGATGAATGGATGGCAGAGTATATGTTGAGGCGAAAGACTGCAAAAAACAGAAACATAAAGGCCGTGTAGGTTAGGCTTCTCCTAATCACACATGCATAAAATATAGAGTCTCTCCTTGCGGGGGTAGAAGTTTCTTCTTAGATACAACTACTATGAGGACTGAAACACCTATAATTGTTGTTATTGTTCCAATAGAAATTGGAGATGTCTCACTAGGTTTGACGCTGAAGGTATAGATCCCGCTATCTGTGATTAGGAACTTATGTTGGTATATTTTTTATTGTTCTGATAAATCTCCTATCTATGGATACATCATCTATAATACTCGGTGAATTTAAGTCATATATTCCTATCATAGTTCTTTCCTCAGAGTACATCGTTGCAAGATAATTGTCCCACAGCGCAATGGGTGCTGGGGGATGTAAATATCCTATAATTGGAGACTTCGGCGGAGATTCCCTCATGGGAATGGCATATAAGTCCCTGGGAGCTACATCTCACATAGATGTGTATGAGATGGATAGTACTCTTCTTTGGTCAAAAACACTTAACATCAACACAACATATATGCGAATACATTTGATATTTTCGCCTTCGACTTCGGCAATGATGGTATAGATGACATAGCTTTTGTAAACGAAAGTGGATACATAAATATTTACTTAGGCAAAACAGGAGACATCGTCATCAAGGCTATTCCCATGGACATAAAATCCTATGCGATAAGCATAATACATGACCAGATATATGGCCCAGACACCGTAGCGATCAAATATGCTGGTAGGGGGTT
>Ga0190310_1000119_pt1 | contig 29749 bp, 23 predicted proteins | sample 48700778_MG_FD_165059 | JGI IMG/M metagenome (GOLD analysis project Ga0190310, IMG submission 165059) | Hydrothermal vent sediment bacterial communities from Southern Trench, Guaymas Basin, Mexico - 4870-07-7-8_MG | ecosystem: Environmental > Aquatic > Marine > Hydrothermal vents > Sediment ... | reverse complement strand
CGCAGGAAGGAAGACGAATAAGGCTTGGAGATGTAGGAGATGGTGTAAAGCAGGTAGCCACGTTAATGCTGTTGTATGAGATTACCAAGCCAAGGTTTTTGCTTATAGATGATGTCGAATCACACATGAACCCAGCCATGCTATCATTCCTGGCAAAATGGATTGTCGATGTCGCTGAGAATAATAATAGTATTGTCGTTGTTTCAACCCATAGCATAGAGGCTGCAAAAATACTGCTAAATTTAGCCATTGATGTAGAACCTCGAAGGTAAAGTGGATATAATAAATTTCAACTGTAGATCCTATGTATGCCTACCATTGCAAAATCACTCCTAGTACTCGATATCTATTAGCGATGTTGCCGTAACTCATTCCGAAAGGAACTAGTGATTAACTCTATTGTGCATTGCGATGAACCGTCTTTTCTATGGGGCTATGTCTTGACTGATACCATGTTATTGTTGTGTTTTATATCTCTCCTTTAGCAGACTGCTGATTTCTTTTGTGGTGAGGACACTCACTATGTTCTGTTTTTCCCTCAGATCTTTATCATTGCTCCATATGGGTATACCCAGCTTCAGTGCCAGCGCTATGAATGGTGTGTCTTTCTCATCAAACTTCTTGCATGCCTCGTAGGCCTCTGCAATCTTGTCTATATACATGTCCTCGTCAATAACCATTATATGTTCCAACAATGCATTCAGAAAGAATAGTACTTCGCTTCTTGAGAGTCCCGCCCGCTCAGCAATCTCATCGACATGTTCCAAAACCTCATTCATCATCACTTTTGGTGTGTAAAGCCTAAGCTTTCCACTTATTATCAGTTCATACGTATATTTTCTCTTCACCAGGGCTGAGATAATTATGTTTGTATTAATCACGAACGCCAAGCCTCTTTTTGAGCTTCTCCCATGCAAGAGCCTTTACCCTCTCCCCAATCTCCTCAGCGTTTTTCTCTGTGAGCTCAGATTTCTCAACGATCTCTCTAAGGAGCACCCTAGATATCTTCCAGCGAAGTATTATTGTCTCTATCTGCCCTAGAAGCCACTCTTTTGGGACATCATCTGGAATACTAATAACTATCTTACGTGCCAGACCTACCACCGAAACTAACCAATGATATTATAAATAAGTCATAATTTTAAAGCATTATGAATTAAGACCCCAACGAAAACATCTGTCTCACCCTTAAAAGATCCACTGGCAACCTTAGAAGTATCGACGGGATATAATAGGAGAGCCTCATGACCATAAACATGTATAGCCTACATTAGAGCTTTCCTACTTTTTTGACGAAAATTATCATTTAATATCCATAGAGGGAATCGGTGTTAGATTTGTCCCATGATGACTCCATACTCCGCTTATTAGAAATCGTCCGCAGTTTCAGAGACAAACGCGACTGGTCAATCTACCACAAACCAAAAGACCTAGCAATATCCATCGCCATAGAGGCTGCAGAATTACTAGAGTTGTTTCAGTGGCTATCCGACGAAGACATCGAACAGCTAAAGAGAAGCCAAAAATTCATCTCCAGAGTCGCCGAGGAGATCGCCGACATATTAATATACTTGCTATCACTAGTAGATATACTCGGAATAAACCTCGTGGAGCAAGTAAAACGGAAAATAAAAGCAAACGAAACAAAGTATCCACTAGAAAAATTCGGAGGCACAAAATTCAAAGAATGGCTACTCAGAAAGTATCTATAATTTTTTCATCTTGTAAAGATGTTAAATTGTTATTAATCCAGAACCCTTCCACAAGAACCTCAAACATCGCCACCTTATAATCCTCTTTGTCCCTCATAAAGACCTTCTGATTCTTCTAACTAAGCCTAAAATTACCTATTCGTACTCCGCGAGGGGATGGGCTATTCCCAAGGGGCCCCATAGCCTCCAATATCCAGTATACGAACTTTTGAGCAATCTCGTCGAGATCTTCCTCAGCAGACTTCTTCAATTCAATTCTGTATGATTCCACGCTTCTTTAGCCTCTTCTTAACCTCCTCGAAGGAAACAGTAGGCTCATCCCTCCTCTCAGCGATAACCGCGAGGTCATGAAGATCCTCTAGAAGCCCATTAAACTCGTCAATAGGCACAACAACCGCAACCTTATCCCCAGAAGAATCAACAATATATCTAAGACCAGAGACACGAACCCTAACACGAGAAGACACAGCAAACACCCCACATACCCAAGCTAAAGAAAAAACATAAAATAGATATTTTTGCCCGACTTTTTCCATGGATCTTTATTTATACTGTTTTTGTGTAATACTTCCTTCGACGATGATCCTCTTGGTGGGAATTTCTGTTTCACGAGAACATAGTCGTTGCAAGAACAATTCAATCAGAAAAGCACCAACTAGGATCTATGGGGATAGCCTTTTATCTATGTTTCCTTATATATTAGGGGGAAACAATGATAAAAGTATGCTTTCGACGAAGCATCCTAGAGGGCCTAAGAAGCTTTCTTAGCGAAGCATCCGACGCCTTCTTCGCAGTGGCCTATGTTACGTGTAGCGGCGTAAGACTACTCACTCCCTATATAGAAGGCATACCACTAAGAGTACTGACATGCACAGATTATTTCATTACCGAGCCTGACGCACTGGAAATGCTACTCAGCTATGGTGCTGATGTCCGAATAATCTCAGTAAGAGAGAATTTCCATCCAAAAGTCAGCTATTTCCTCAGAAACTCTGAGGAGGCTCTAGCTATAGTAGGATCATCAAACCTCAGCGAGGCGGGGCTAACGAGCAACATAGAAGCAAACATACTACTAATGGGGGGACCAGACAACGATATATTCAGACAAATAAGCGACTACCTCGAAGAACTATGGAACCACCCATCAACAATAAAGATAACCCAAAGCTTCATAGACAACTACCGCAAAGCATGGAGAAAATATCAGAGAAAAAGACTAAGGATAATAGCTAGGTCAACCCCCATCCGACCACAGGAGAGAAACTACTGGATATTCATAACATCACCAGAAAACTACAGAATATGCGTACAGGAAGGCCTATGGGGAGTCCAATACGCAACCAGAATGATAAAGAAGACAAAACCAGGAGACCTAGCATTCTTCTACATAAAAAGAGAAGAAAAATTCGCAGGCCCATTCATCATAACATCAAAACCATTCGAGGACCACACACCGACATGGCTAGACAAAGAATACCCCATAAGAATAAACATCAAACCCTACAAAACACACATAGAAGTCCCAGCCAAACTCGCGGTGCCCAAACTAGACTTCATAAAAAGAAAAGAAAAATGGGGAGCATACCTACAGGGAGAAATGAGAAAAATAACCAAAAAAGACTACAGAAAAATACTCAGAACACACCAAACAAAAACTCCCAAAAACACTACCTAAACACCCAAAACCCCAACCGCTGCACCCACCTTGTCATATCATTACCTACTGAGAACACTTATCAGAAAAAACTTCTGAAACCCAAACAGCCAAAACAAGCAATGGTTTTGTTGCCAAGATGTATTTTTATGTCTTATTTCAGTAGAATTTCTAGAGCCTAACACTAACACGCTTAGTTCTCCTACTAAAAAACAAAGCAGTAAGATCCAACCTCAAGCAAGCGCTACATTGCTAAAATACCTCTGTGCTTACAATGCTATTCCAAGTAACATATGTTGTCTAATCTTATTTTCTGCAATCTCTAATTTATTTTCCTTTATCAAGCTATATATCTCTCTTAGTACATTTCCATCGATAACCGAGACATTATATTCTCTAGCGTAATCCTCTTTGTTCTTTATCTCCTGATCTGTGACCACCACTGGAACGAGTTTATATTGCCTGATAGCGTCACTCAATCTGCTCCTCAGAATTCTCATAGTATCTTTTGTCTTAGTTATATCCTCTAAAATTTTTTGTGCATGAGTACAATTTACAACGAATATAATTCTTAGTCTATCATCAATAGCTATAATGTCAGCAGTTGCTCGTTTGGTGCCTTTTACTATGTCCATGGATCCCTTAAAGCCAGCAGCAGTGAATTTTATAGCTCTAAATCCCGTAAGGATAAGCAGTTTTTCAAAAACATCCTCCAAGGCCCGGCCAATGTCTACTATGCCCTTGCCTGCACCCTCACTAATAACCTTTTCAAAAAAATCAATATACTCAAACTCTCGCATAAGTCTATAGAGAGTAGTAGTATGCTTCCTTACGTCGAAGTCAATATTAGATCTAATCTCAGAGTAAATTCGCAGATATACCCTAGGAACATTGAAGTGTTCTTCTCTAAGCATATAAAACAGCCGTGCTGGTAGGATAATTAGCGGGCCTAAATACGCTCTGAAGCTCAAAAGAGCACAAAGGACTTTTATGAGCGAAGTTAATCCCATATTTTTCAAAGAGTTAGTAGCAATCTCTACAATATGCTCAATCCTAATGTAAATTCTTCGTAATGCATCGAATACATCTTCATAATGTATCCCTTCCAAATAAATAGCATAGAGCCATGCGAGTCCAAGTATTTTCCAGTAAGTATGCCTAGCGTTGATGATAAAGTCAACGAGTCTATCCATAAATTCTTTTTCAGTGTAGTTCTTCATTAGAAACAAAGCTACAGTTTTACATAGGAACTTCACCCAATTATCCTGGGTTATGGGGGGTTTGCTATCGATATTAGCTAGCCCCTTTAGAATCGAGTATAGAGGCTTTAACTCTGTGATACTCGACCCATATATCGCATATCCGATTAAGGCTCCAGTCAAAAACCAGAAAGCTGAATCATTAAAATTATCTACTATCGACTTGATGGCTGCATTAATATTGATTGTATCAATATTGTAGAGGGACAATATTTCTACAATCTCTAGTATGTCAACACCATATCTCTTGAGGCATTTCAACATGTCCCTATACCTCTCATAGTATCTCGAAATCTCTTCTTTAGGGTTACCCCTAATAACAATTTCCACCAAGTCCTCGATCAAAGGGAGACACTTCACATATTCCGTGCCTCTCTCTTTTAGCTTAGAGCGTATCGTATTGAGAATCTTGTTTAAACTAGTAAAGTATATCATGGGTCTTCACTTATGACATACCAATCATTATAAAAATACATAAAAATGGTGATTATTATTAGGTGGGGAATTTTATGGGAACTAACTACGTACTCAGCACAATAAAGATAGATAATATCAATGTACACGAATCTAACCTAAAGGGATTTTTAGTCAATCTTAATATTCTCTATGATGTCCTAAACAGTATCATTGACTATGTTTCCTGGCTAATCCATGAAGAATATAAGATACAGGAAATATCCTTATCTTCCTTCAAAGACGAAATTTACGAACGCTTTAGGTGGCTATTACTCAGAAGATTAGGAATATTTGCGGAGGACTACAACTCCGATACAGGCCTGATAATCGGTGAGATATCACTTGTAGAGAGTGTGTTAACAAAAATTCTTGAAATTTCAAAAGATATTAGAGACAACAAGGTTAATGACAATGACGAGGAGGACTCAAGCGAAATGATATTTGTAGATAAGTCAAGAGCTAAGAACATAATACTGAATTCGCTACATGCTATACTCCAATATTCATCAATAACTTATCGCTTGAACGCGATGAGATTTACTATAAAAGACAAATCTTTCTACTTCATATCACACGAAACACTTAGGGAGATTTTTCTTGAAATGGTTATCAAAATCTTTAAGGAAGGCCCTCTTGCTAGTAATTTATCACGAAGAATTCCAGGCGTTTTCATCAGAGCGAGTTTTTCTAGCAATGAGAATTCAAAAACACTTTACATACACTATGACTTGAAGAATATTGGTATCACTATGCATAATAGATTCTATAATTTACCAACAAATTTCACCGAGGATAGCCTACTATATATAGGAGAAATAGCATATGATATTCTTGAAAGAATTGGAAGGTTACCATACGGCGATTTGGGCAACTTTATGTTGCTCTATGTTTTTAAGACTAATTCTGGCGATGAATATCTAATTCTCCCTGGTTTTCATAAATTTAGTAGCTCGTTGGGATCAGAATCCGACATCCTAGCAGTAGTCCTTGCAGATTTGCTATTTGGGCTCATCCTAGCTATGAGTTTAAATATATCCGAGGCCTACGTAACTATAATATTTAGAACATATTTTGCATCAAAAAAATTTGATGGAAACTTTAATGCCTTCATAGAGGAGAACACTAGAATATTGAGAGGAATCAGGGAACGTAAAAACACTAGAGTTTTATCTTTTCTTCCGCCCCAAAACAGGTACTATTTTGGCCATGAAATCATGTCCAATGCCATCAATTATATGTTTAGCGATAACCTTGTTTGGAATAACAAAGCGTTTTCTGCTTCATGGCAAGACTTCTTTGATGGCATTCTGACATATTCCGTAGAGTGGGATACAAACTTCTTTGGAAGATCAAATGTGTGCTATTTACGTCCTCCTGCGAAAATGGGAAAGATAGCCAATAGCATTCTTCGCATATCTGATACAAAAATAATGTTAATACCCATATACATATATGTAGGCGACCAAGAAGATCTTACTGAAATAGAGAATAAACTAAGTTTGTTAGAAACAAAACTTAATGAGTGTTTGAGAGCACAGAATCGCAAATATATACTCTTCGAACGAAGCAATGGTAGGATAAGCATTATTACAATGGAAGCAAGGAAACTCATTAGGCTTATTAAAGATGAATTCGAAAGAATCGCTGTTTCTGAGCAAAGAGGAGCAATCGATGAAATTTTCTGGAAAATCCTAAATAGAAATGGCCTTGATATAAGCCTAGACGAATTTAGACATAGTATTCCTGATTATGAAGTTCTGACCGAACCCATAGAGAAGCTTATCTTACCCCTAATTATCATTGATGATAGAGACGATCAGAAAGGCGACATATCATATCTAGCCACAAGGATTCTAGCTGTGCTATTCGATATACCTGTCTTCCCAATAAGATATAAAACTATTAAAGAAAAAATATCGGAAGAGAATATGGTACTCATTTATAACATTGCGAGAGGAATACTCTCACGTTGCCATTTGCTACCCATAGATGTCGATAGAATAACACTATCTCCACATAATCAGTGGGCTCTCACTATTAATGACTTACGGGATTGGCTCTTAATTGGTGTGGGTCTATACAAAGTCGGAAATGAGTTCCAAGGTGCTATAGCTACTGTGGCTCAACTCCAGAGGTTAGAAAACTATAACCTCTTCCGCCATAATGTATTCATATCGTTTGATGAGATTTTACCAGAGGAAACAAGCAGGATTATTTTTAGTGTAGGCGATGCAATAAAACAAGCACTGATGCTGTCAGAAAACTATGACAAAATTCTTATCGAGGTACCTCGATTCCTCGAGCACCTGCATACAGATGAACAAAAGACTTACCTTGAGTTAATATTAAAAAATGCTATTAGTGGCCTAGAGAATATGCTTAGTGGTAAGAACATTTATGTCATCGTCAGAAACGATTTAAGACTTCCAAGAATTTATGTTGAACATGAAAATAACATCGATAATCCTGAGGACGATATAATATTTGAGGCATTAGATAGAGGCGAGTTCCATAAGTCCTTTGTCTGTCTCTTCTCAACAGTAATAAAATCCAAGACCGAAAAAAAGGCATATAGGACTGTTATTCCACGAAGAATAAAGATATATAAGATCACAATTGAAGACGGTAGAATCCGCTTTAATCGCAGATATAGTAGGAATGCCTACAATGTATTACTGGTCTTAAAATTAGCGAGATTACTCCGACTAAACACCCCCATAAGCATAGTAAAGGAAACCCTACCCACATTAATCACTCTGAAATACCGCAACCTCATGCGGATCATACAGAGATACGGAAACAACCCCTACATAGAAGACATAAAGGGAGTGATCGCATTAAGAGTAAAACTAGAGAATGACAACACAATAAAACTAAAACGTGCAGGCGTCTGGAGCCTAATATAAGAAAGAGAATCAAAGCCTTCCTGTGGCCTGATTTGCTAGTAGCCTTTTAAGGCAGAATAATATCATGTATTACATATATTAGCAAAATTTCTTTTCTATTTGTCAATTTCTTAGCGTCCTTTAATCGTTCAAAAGATATTCTATCCATAATAGGTGTGGTTGTCCACCAAACTGTGTAGAACACACAATAAGTCCAGCACTAGACTGGACACATTACAAATAAGAATAGAGAACCCAAAACTGACACATAGAAGATATTTCGAGTATTAAGAGGTCTAATCAGTTCAAACACAACCAAAATAAAAGCGAATTGCTTTGATAAAATCTATACATTCAAGAAAATTCCCCAATTTTAATTCTAAAACTCATCAGTGCATTCAAATTTTATGAATCATAGGAACTCCTCTTCGATTCGTCGAACCCAAGGATGCGATTTTATCTTTTTGATTAACTCCATGATTTCTTTATCACTTTTAATGTTACTAACAACATCTCTTATAATAGCAAGATTTTTATCTCCTAACCCTTGAAGCTCCGCTTCTTTGTCACAAGAAAACTCACTAGCTAAATGTTTTTCCCAATACAGCTCAGCCCAATTATTATAATTTATAGGTTTTAAATACTTAGAAATCACTTTTAATAGATACTCTTTTGGTTCTGGATATATCCTATCTTCAAAAAATTTTTCTTTAAGATAAAGTTCATAAACAAGTGAGTCAATTATTTGTCTATCTATAAACTCTATATATTTTTCAATGTCACTATCTTTATTTTCTATAGCTATTGCATTAAGAAAGAGCATATAATCCGCAAGTATAATATATGGTGATTGATCTAATGGTAAATGTAAAGGTAACATATATAGAAGATAATTTCTAAATATTCTTACACCATATGAAAGGATGTATCTACACATTATGTAGTTGATTAGAGATGAATTTAAAATTACTAGAGCGAATTTTCTATCGATAGAACTGTTGTTTATTCTTATCAAGATAGTTGTACCATCTGGAACCATATTTCGTGGTTTAAGAACACACTCAAAAGCTAAATCAGTAACCTTCCCAGTCTTGCCCAGCGAAAATGGTGTAATTAAAGCTTCATCTAGTTGATTTCTAATACCCTTTGTTATTATAAAGTTTTTCGTAACTTTTCTGTCCCACTGAATCTTATTTATGTTTATTACATACCTATCAAGAGCTTTTGCACTTATACATAGGTATTCGCCATTAGCACTATAGTCTGCTCTTCGAGGGATACCTTGAGAAACCTCCAACCAACCTAAAATTGCATCCTTTAATATTCTATCATAGAATTCGTCCCAATATAAAATAAATCTGTAATCATATCTTTTTATTACATTATAAGGAACACCTTCCTTGTTTATAGTTACGGGCTTTAGCGATTCTACAAAAAATTTGTCTCTTTTCCTGAGATCATAAAAAATGACAATCATTTCTAATTCAACGCTACCAGCAAATGGATTTCCTGAGTCTAATATCCTGTATGTAGAAACATTATTTATTAAAAACTTTCTTAAATCGCGGAATTTTTCTATTCGAGCTATATTAAGTGGTACTATCATTCCAAACTTTCCTTTCCTATTAAGTATTCTTGCACATCTCTCTATGAAAATAGCCGATTTATCTTTTGAAGGCGAAGAAAAAGGATATATCTGTTGAATGGCTGGAAAGAGTCGTTGGAGCACTCGTGTTCCATCTTCAAAAAGGTTGCCATAGGGAGGATTACCAACTATTATATCAAATCCTCTCTCCTCTTTTGATGTTTTTGGGTCGAAAACTTTTGGAAATTCCAAGAACCAGTGAAATGGTTTAAGTTCTCTAAATTCTTCTATATTGATATTGATTCTACCTTTTTTAATTGCTTTTAGTTTAATATATTCCAGATAAAGATGATCTATATTCTTTTTGTAGATCTCTAATTGCTTCTGATAAATAGATGTGCTTATTTTACCAATTTTAACCTCCATCATTAGACTCTCTATAGAGTCTTTTTTTCCCAAATAATAATCTAAGGTCTCTTTGGATCGTAGAATAGCAAACTCTTTCGCTTCATCGAAATCTGTAAAACCAATTAGACTATTTCCTTCTTTAATGTTCATTTCGAGATTAGGAAATGTATAATATTTTTTGTCTAGGTTCTTATTATAGTATTTGAAAACTTCAATTGCAATCCTAGCTTTTGCTATTAAATGTGCTTCTCTATCGATATCAACTCCATATATATTGTTTTTCAGTATAAAATGTTGTCTTATGAGGAAGTCGAATTCTTCATCAGGTATTTCTGCTAATTCTCTTTCTACCCTTTTACCATTTTCGATATACTCAATCTTGAAATTTTTGTAGCCCTCTTTTTTAACTTTTTCTTTTACTGCTTTGTAATATTGAGCAAGTTTATTCATCGCATATATCAAAAAATGTCCTGTCCCACATGCTGGGTCAAGTATCCTTATTTTAAGTAAGACATCGTTATAAAATTTCTTTAAAGTCACTTCGCCAGCATCATTTATAAAGTCTTCAAAACTTTTATATCTCTTCTTAGTCACTTCTTCTACTCTTTCCATAATGTATGGATCTAATGTATTATTAACAATATATTCTACTATTTGCCTTGGAGTATAATATATCCCCTTTTTCTTTCTTTCTCTAAGCTTCTTAATTCCTTCATACACACCACCAACGATATCTCCTATGAGTCCAGATTCATACCATTTTCTTATCTCGAATAGCTCGAGTATTCCAATATTGTCAAGATACTTCTTTATAAATTGGCTCATAATCTCTTTTTCGCCTAGAGTGTTCCTTATTTTCATTATATATTGCTTCAAATCCTCATATTTTAAACTCTGGAGAAGCTCAAAATTGTTTTTAATAAAGACATCATTTGGTATTTTTATGCCTTCTCTGTTTAATTTATCCCATTCTTCTGGAGAGAAGATCAAATCCCTTGTTATATTAGATAATTTCTCTAAATCTTCTCTTAGAACATACCATATATCATAACTGCTTTTGTCAATACTTCTTCTTTTATTTTGGTCTCTTAGATATTCAATTGTCTTGAATCGTAGTTTTTCTATATTCTCTTCTTCGGCTTTTCTATGGAGATAATACATAACCATTAGCTGAAGGACAATTTTACCCCAACCATCAGGGATTTTTTCCCTGAGTTTGACTTCTTTGAGTTCAAGATACTTGATATACGTGGCTATTAGCCAACCAGCATCGCGAACTCTCGATTCGATATCTATTATTCGGTCAAGGAATTCTTCCAAATTTTTATCGGTTATTGTTTTGATAGTATCGTAGTACTTGCATAGAAAATCTATTACTTTTTCTAATTCCTTTTTTAGCTTTACTTCTCGCACGTCGGTTAATAATTCGTATATGAAGCGTTTAGAGTGAAGGAAGCTATAGCGACTTATGTATAAGCTGTATTTTTGGGGTTTCTCGGAGGTTATGACTATTATGAAGATAGGGTGTTGAAGGGAAGATCTCGCTTTTTCTTTCCAAGCTTTCTTTTGTTTTGTTAAAATGATTTCAAATAATGGCATCCCAACATAGCTTCCTGCGGCAATCCTTACTGTCAAAACATTATTCTCAAGATCTACATCTATGTCATTTATTCTCTCCTTTAGCTTATTATAGAAATATTCTAGGATTGACATTAGAATATCACCTCTAATCGTGGATCTTCATATGCTCCTTTTAATTTCTCTCTCAGCTTTTTAAGGATTTGGTAATCTCGAAGTTTATTGCCATTAATCTTACCTTTCTTGTTAATAATACCTAATTTCTCTAATTCGCGTCTATATATTATTCTCATTTTACTTCTTTTTTTGTTTTCAAGGTAATACAGTGAAATGAAAAACAGTTCTTCTCTAGTTTTCCTGATTTTCTCTTCTTGCTCTATTGTAATTGCCCCCGATATTTCGAGAGGTGACACAAGGTTACTTAGAATTTCTCTATCCCACGATGGTGCCCTTACTTTCCTAAATGATTCCATTATTTGGAGCTTTAGTTCATTTTTAAAGTATGTGATAGTTTTAGCTTTTTGTTCTTCTGAATATATTTGATATCTATAAATTATCGGCATGTCTTTATGCTTCATAACATAGTTCCATTTTTCTTGAAACAAATTTATCATATCCTGCTCTTTCATGATAATACGTATTCGGAAACTTCCATCTTTATGAGCTCCCCAGTATAGCTTCCCGAATCTAAAAACGCTGATAGGTTTCGTATTGGAGCCATCAAAATATAAGTTAAGAATTTTCCCGTTTGTTATTTCTTTATACATCTCCTTAAATATTTCTTCACGTTCCCTAATGAGTTCGGATATGCTCTTATTAAATTCAGGTGGTTTCGAGTTTACTAAGTTTAATAAGTATTGCTTAAATCCTTCTTCGAGTTCACCCTTAGCGATTTGACTCAGTATTACGTTAATATCCTCTTTTTCTAGAGATTTGTATACTTCTCCATAGACTCTCGTTTCGAAATCTTCAGTGAGTTCTTCCTCCTCTTTTAGTAGTTTGATTTCATGAATTAGCAATTCCCTTAATATTTTGATTTTTTCCTCAACTTTCTCTATAATTGTACTGAATTGACCGACTAAATCTTCTGGCGGTAAAAAGTTGTAGAAGATTAATCCTTTCTCTCTAGTTATGCGCCATAACCTACCGACCCGTTGCATTATTATAGATGGAACCCAAGGAATGTCATAGTTTATTAGGTAATCAACGAACTCTAGGTTTATACCTTCGCTAATGCTATCTGTTGCGATTAGTATTGAAAAACCTTCTTCTTCGCCTACTTCTCTATACTCAGCTATTACAGAACCTTTTCTTTTTGTTTCACCAGTTATAACAAATATTTTTTTGTCACTCAGGTTTAACTCTTCCTCAAGGAATTCTTTAAGATATTTAACCGTATCTTTATACATAGAAAATATAATCACTTGCTTGCCTTCACTCATTATTTTTCTAATTAGCTTTAGCAGTCTTTTTTCCTTCGACATATAGTTTTTCTTTCGTATTAATTCGTATAACTTATATTGATTTTCCAGCATGGATCCAAGAACACTTTCTATTAATTCCAAATCCTTCCGCAATCTTTGTCTAAGTTCCTTAAGTTTCTTGGGATTCAATAAAAACTCTTTTATTCTCTCGATCCGTTCACTTTCCTCGATGTCCCGGATCTCAATTCCAGTCTTTGAAAGTTCCTCTTCTATCGTCTGAAGATCCTTTGCATGAAGTATATTTCCTATTTTCTTAGCTATTTCATCAATATTATCACCCTGAAAGTCTTCCAATAAGCTTAGCAATGCTTTTGTTTTTGCATATACTTTGGTTAAACTCTTCAAAAATGCGTATACACTACTCTCCAATCGCTTAGCCAAGAGGATTTTCATTATCGCATGTAGACTTACACCTTCTATCTCAGCCTCCAGTCTGTTCTTTTTCACTCTGACCGCGGGTATAACTACATAATCAGATGGAGCTAAATCTAAGTATGCCAAATAAAGTTTATCTATAAGCTCAATCAATTCTTTTTCATTCCCCAAACTATATGACAAAGCTTTAAGCTTTGGTCTTTCGATTTTAGTTTTCTTAAAGTACTTCTTTTCTACGTATGTACGACTTCGCATTATCATTATTCTGCCTATAAAATCCCTTATCTTGCTTATACATTCACGCCTCTTCTCCTCCAATTTTTCTAATTGATCCTTATCAAGCTCAGTAGCATTTTTAAGTTCTTTAAGAATATCTTGGTACTCCTCAAAGATTCGTATTATTCTTCCCGTAGGATCTTTCTTAACTATTATCTCAAAGTCCCCGGTTTCACCCCTAGAAAATAAACTAATCAGTGATAATAATTCGTTAACATCGTTGAGTATTGGTGTGGCCGTGAGCAAGATAACATATGGATTTGAGCCATATTTCTCCCGATGTTTATCAATAACCTTTTGAAGAATTCTTCTTCTTTTGGCAAGTATATTTTTGAAGTGATGCGCTTCGTCCACTATTATAATATCGTACTCAGCAAGTTTATCTATGTAATTGCTATTAGAGCTTACTCTGGCTAATCCATAGGAGCTTACTATGAATATTTCAAAGTCGCCATAATTATCTTTACAAAAGATTTTTCGATTTGTAGCTATACCATAGTTAGCTGCTTCCCTATCTTGCCCCTTATCCTCTATTATATCATAGAATTCCTTGATATAATCAGGCCACTGCTCATTTTCGATTAAGTGCGGAGGTGTAACAAGCAGAATTTTTTTGATATCCTTGCCCTCGATTTTCCCCTTTGCACGAAGAGCAGAAAGTATGCCTAATGCTTGAAAAGATTTGCCGAGTCCTACAGGGTCAGCCAGTATCACACCATTCCAATCATTTATTATTTGGAAGCCCCAAATAACAGGATCTCTATTATGTTCTTTAATATTAAACTTGTTCTCTGCTGTAATCAACTCTTCTTTTATTCTATCGATATCATAGATCCCATCAAGAAAATACCATATCAGAAATAAATAGCCATCAAGTAATGTTAATTTGAATTCTTCAGGCTCAAAAAAGCCAATTTTTCTTGCTGTTCTTCGTTTGGATTCCTCCACAATAGCCTCTAATAGGATTTCTCCGGATAATTCTTCGGCCTCTATCCATCGCCTCTTGAACCAGTCTAGTAGTAATTTAATGTCTTTTGGATCACTTAGGAAAACATTTAGTTCTCCAGACTCACTTAGGCCTCTCGCTGTTATGTTACTTGATCCAATAATGGCTCTACCATCCAGATTTACAGGATCATCTTCATCTCTTGTAAATAAATATAGCTTCGCATGGAGATTTTTTATCCATCTAATTTTCATAATTCCATGTTCTATAAGATCTCTAAGCTTTTTCTCATTCTTTAACTCCTCAATTTTTTCATCAGAAAACTTTTCTAGTAATTTACGTGTTAAAATTTTAAGTATTCTCTTCTTGTCTACCTCTTTTAATACTTTTTCGGCAAAAATTTTACCCAACAACTCGTCCGTATAACCAAATATCAGGTAAAACTCTTTTATATTATCTGGGATCACATCCTTTATTTCCTTCCAACCATCAAAAAAGAAAAACCCTGTAGCAAATCTCCATTTCTCGGCTTTATAGGTACTTAGAACATTTTTTAGAAGAGTAGAAAGTCTTCTATTTGGATCTTCATTATCTATAATTCTCGGGATTTGATTCAGACTTTGCATAGAAATACTCCCTCGTTAATGGCTTGAGGTTCATAATCGTAAAATTATAATAATATGTACAATCATAGTAATTCTAACAATAATTTATAGTCTTCCTCTGGTATTTTTCTCATTGCCTTACCAATGAGATGCCCTCCCCATCTTTGCTTATTTTTGATAAATTTCAATTTTGGTATTAGAGGTTTGAATTCTAGCTCTCCTAATTTTATTGGTCTTATCTTTATTCTCCATGGATAGATTTCACCTTTGAATATGGGTGTTTCATCTCGGTAGGGCTCGCTTGCCACCTCGTAGATCCCCGCAATTATTGAGGGGTATTTATTTTTACCATGAACCTTCTGCTTTACATAGAAGACTAATTTATCTCCTTTTTTAACCTTGATAATTATATTTTTATGTCTCTCCGATACACCCCATATGTTATTCTTCTTTATTATTTCCCAATTTTCCCTATTAGTTATACACAACCAATACAATGTGTTCACCCATATAAACATATAAAAATTTTATTATTATGTAGAGTTGTCATGGTGGTTTTCATTGGAGAAAATTTTTGCCGATATTGACGAAAAGTGGGAGAACCTATCAAGCGAACATGAACGACTAGAAAAGACATTCTTAGATATACTTCAAAAATATCTTAGGGGCGATGATCTTCTGGGGTACTCTTATCTTATTACTGGCGTTTTTGGTCGTGGAAAAACAACATTTCTATATCACATCTTAAAAAAGTCTATCGATATGGGTATGTTACCGATATATGTAATAGCTATCGATTTATTTAATTATATTGAAGCTGAAGATTATAGTGCTGTTAGAAACGCAATAAATACTGTTATTGAAAAGTTAAAGAACTCCTTTAAGAATAAGGATTTATCCTTCTATGAAAACTTTATAAAAGCTATGCCAGAAAATTCTAGGAAAAAATTATTAGAGTATTACAAAACGAATATTGATAAGATAAAACATTTTGACAAAATAATACTGCTTATCGACGAGCTTGAAGATGCTTATCCTAAACTCAAAATGAAGGCAGGAGGAGACCCACTAAGAACATGGCTAGAAGAGAACTATCTAAAAATTCTGGCTTTAACGCCTACTGGAATTTACGATTTGGGTGGTGCAGATGAGTCCAGACTTATAAAGTTTCCGATACCCGCAGTAGATATAGAATACTTGAGGAATAAATTTGATCTTGATGCAGGAAAAGCTAATATTTTATGGTGGCTTTCTCGAGGAAATCCAAGGCACATTATTCAAAATTTACCAATTATTAAACAGCTTGATAAATTAAAGTCCTTAAAAGATATTATTGATACCCTTAGGAATTTGCATCCTATCGGTAAGGAGCCCACGAAAGTTCCCGCCATACAGTTAGATTCTATTCAAAAAGATTACACTAAAATTAAATATCTTGTAAATCTCAAGCCTCTCAAAACAAAGGAACCGTATGCTGGATTCAAAATTTCTAAGGACCTAGATGAAGGCTCGTTAGCAAATATTTTTAGAAAAGTGTTTAATCTCAAACCAGAAGAGGAAGAAATCGCCTTGCTTCTCGCATATTATTTTAAGCTAGTCTCTATGGTGCTATCTGATGATCAATATAATTTCTACTTAGAAGTAGGAGAACTTAAGGCATTTATAGAACTTGTTTTAGATATTATGCTAGAAAATGAACAAAAAAGAGAGAGTGTAGAGAAAAACATTGTAAAGATTCTTCAAATCTTTAACGAATTGAGTACTAAAAAGGATATATTATTCGCACAATTTATCTCGGAAAAGCCGAGAGGCCTAGATTACTCTACTAACCTTGATAAAAAGCTACCAATAGAAATTTCTAAGATAAAAGATCTATTCCCTCAACCTTCTGTAAACCCTATAGTTAATATCGATCCTAATAGAATATTTGAGCTATATGAAGGCAAGGGACAACCGATATGTATTCGTAAAATGAACAATATAATGATCTTCTTCTTTGCATCGCTAAGAGACTTAAAGAAGTACATAGAACTTAAGGAAGAATTTTTATCTCATATTCTGCCAGAGGGTAAGAGTGCACTAATTTTATTACCAGATGATGTACCAGAAAACTTTTTAGAGAAAATAGAATCCGCAGAGATCACGCAACTAATAAAATGGCTTAAAGATTGTGGAAAGATTAATTTTGTTAGAATATCACCACATCTTAAACTTTTCTTGCTTAGCTTACCATCAGAAGATATAAAGATTCCTTATAATTTTGACGAAATAATTGACGATATCAAATCAAATAAAAATATCAGCTTTTGGACAGCAAGAAAAATAGAAATTTATAAAAACGCATTGGATAAATTAATTCAAGAAAATAACCCACATCCATGGCTATTTTTCCCTGAAAATAGGGAATTAGCAGGACGCAAAAATATTTGGGGAGAAAATCAACTCAAGGAGAAGGAGGTTGCGGTCGCTGGATTAGCCTTAGCTTTCTATGACATCCGCAGAGATAAAAAGAATCTTATTGAACTTAGAAACCTCTTTAAAACACAGTCTCCGCGTGGTAAACTAGCAGATATAAAAGTTGGAGGGGGGCTACCAACATTAGCTGATGATATACTACCAAGGAAAGATAGAAGAGGCAGACTTACACACTCTAGTTGCATTGAAGGAATAAAAAGATTTTGGACGACTGAGGAAAAAGAAAAGCTGAAAGAATTAGCTCGTCTTCTGAGCTTGGATCATTTCCTGAAGTTAGGGGGTAATGAGGAAGATTATAAGAGGGTTTTAGAGGCTTTATGGAGAGCTGAAAGAGATGAATTTGATGTGGATGATTCCAAACTAGACTCTCTAAAAAATAGACTAGAAGAGATACTCAAAAAACTAGAAAAAATTCTCAATACATTGAAGGAATGGTCCAGAGCGTATAAAATAACCATTATTTTCAAAGATGACTACGAAAAATTGCTTGTAGATGACACTCTGAACGGATTAGAAAAGTTCTATAAACTGCAATTTAAAAGCAAACTTGGCAAGTACATATACTATTTATACCTCAAAGCAATCTTAGAGAAAGTCGAAGGAAAGATAAGTAATATATATCGTGAAATCGACGAGATCAAAAACGATATTAAGGAATTAAAGAGTGGTATGGAGGATCTAATAGAAGAGATAAGCAAGGATAATATTCTTATTGATTTCTTATCCGATAAAATTGACATCACCAGAATCAAAGGAGAGATACTCTCCCTGCTTGTATTTGATGCTGAACTTGAATTACGGAAATTTAAGGAGGAAGTTGAAGAGACAAATAAAGTCCTCGAAACCATTAGAGAAAGATTTATCACTATAAAAGAAAAAATCGAAGAATTCAAAGAAGAGCTAAATAAATTAAGCTAAGGTGTTTATTATGTCTGCCGAATATCCTTTAATTTCCATTCTTGATATAAAAATTTCTGAAATAAAGGAGCTTACTAATAAATTGAGAAAAATTAAGAAAAAAATCGCACAATTGGAAGATAAGGAAAAAGCATACCTACCAACATTCGATTTTAAAAAACAGCGTTTCACAAGAGCTAACTTGGAGGATTATCTTAGAAAACTAGATGAAGCAGTTAAGAAGCCAATAAGATTTAGAAGAAAGGAGAAGTTAAGGGAGTTAGGTGTGAGAAATGTAGATAAGCTCTCTAATGAAATATTTGATGAAGATGAAATGGAGAGAACTATAGAATTACTCGATGAATTAAAGAATGCCTATGACAGGTTGTTTAATATTATTTCGAGGCGAATTGTTGGATGGATAACCGAGAAGGGAGTTGATGGAGTTAATTCTTGGCTTCAAGAAAAAATAATTAGTTATGCTAGTGAGCTAAAAATTCTAGAAGATCTAAGAAGTGATGATATAAAAGATTACTTATTAGAACTTTACCTAGAACAAGGCGAATTAAGTAATCTTAAAGAACTTTATGGTGAGGTAAAAAGGGTTGAGAGCATTTTCGCCAATATAACAATTGAGAGAAATGACATAAAAATTGTGAAAGAAATCAATGAATTGCTAAGCGATATAGAGGATTTTGGAGTTGGAAGTGATGAAGATATATTTAGGGAACACATTAGAAGTGAGACTCTGAACGGTATTAGAGATGATTTGAAGAAGCTAAAAGCTTATCTTGAAGAGAGAAGAGATGAGTTTGAAAGAGAAATTGATTATTGGTGCAACCTCGTTGGTAGATACAAACCTGAAACAAACAATATAAAACAGTTGAAACAATTCTTAGATGAGATCAAGAAAGAATGCAAAGAGAAACATCTTTCATACTATATTTTGGAGAAAATTTACAGAAAGGGTATATATAGTAATATAGATGACATTAATGACTTTTCCAAAAAGGCAGACCTAATAGTTGAAAAGCTCGGAAATTTGCAAATAAGGGATATTGACATGGATACCATAAAGCTGATTGAAGATGCCTATTATTATTTAAAATTTCTTGAGGATATTGAGTACCCCTATGAAGAACTTATTAAGGATTCAATAAACACATCTAGGGAAATGAAGACTATCCTTAAATATTTTATTGAAAAGACCAAGGAAATTGAGGCTGAATATAACTTATTAAAGAGAAGATTAAAAGTTTACCAAAAAATTTTGGGCGAAAAAACTGATGCTTCAAAATATTTGGAACTAAAGAATATTGTAGATGAGTATCGAAAGAGAATAACAGAAGTTCTTGGAAAGGATTTTGAAAATATTATTAGATTTCTTTTAGACGAAGAGAAAGAGTTACGCGCAGACTTAAATTCTCTAAGTAAATTTCTAATTAAAATAAAACCATTATTGAAGGAGGTGCTTGGTATTGCTTAATGAGGATGAACTCTATAGTCTCTTATTGGAGGAAAAAAGACAAAAGCACATAAAAATCCGCGTGGTTGATATTGATATTGACCCAAATTACAAAATTCCAGACTCACCAGACTTCATATTGATAATCAAACTTAAGCTCAAGTTAGAGATATTTTCTAGGGAGTTCGATATAAGAATCCCCATTCCAATAGAACTTGAGAAAGTTGGTGCTGATCCCAAAAAAGAAAATTGGGGGGCACTAGAGGATCTAAGAAAATTTATAGAGAGAAAGAGAAGAGTGTTAGAAATTCCGATGATAGTTATTTCGAAATATTATAGAGCATCTTTCATTAAATATGTAGATTTAAAAACGAGAATCAAAGTTATTCAAATGCGATCAAGCGATCTAGCTACTTTATAAGTGACATAGAGGTAATCCAAAGAGAAATTTTGAGCAAGTAGGACTCGTCTCAATATTTTTTTCGAATGTACAACTCCAGATTGTCGCAAAACTAGTTCTGTTGGCTAATTTTTATGGCTCCTAGCACGCAACAATCAGTGCCAGAGAGATAAAACTGATAGTCAACATCTAAGAGGGGAGGTACAAAAGAGCTTTGTGACGAATCAAACGCAATACTGAAGGACTCTGGAGATGTTCATAGACAAGCATTCAGAACGCCAAGAGGAAGTAAGGCGGATAATAGAGATGATAACAAACCCACCAGAAGAAGCATCCGAGCAAGAACAACAACAAACATAGATACGAGAAAAGAAACAGACGACAGCCCGAATGTACAGGACGCAACGCGACACAGAATACATGCGATTTCTCGAATGTACAGAACGCAGTGCGGAGCAAGAAGTATCGGATGTATCCTGCGAGAAACTGAAACAAAGTGAAACAACTGAAACAAAACACACTGTTTTCGTTGAATGTAGCTGGCGTCGTTTGGTGTCTGGTCAGGAAGAAACTGAAACAACTGAAACAAGTTTGATTTTTTGCCAGAGTTTGGGAAAGGAAACTGAAACAACTGAAACAAAACACCTCATTTTCGTTGCATGTCGCCGGCAATGTCGGGCTTTTGATTTGAAAAGAACTGAAACAAAGTGAAACAACTGAAACAAAACTGAAACATGGGGTTTCATATGTCTGAGAGCCAGAATGGGAAGCTTCTCATCTGTTAGTCGTCTCCGTTTCTGTCCCTCCCTCTCTTCGACGCTGATCACTAATCTGATCTCTCCAGTGCTAATTGTTGCGTGCTAGAAGCCATAAAAATTAGCCAACGAAACTAGTTTTGCGACTGATTTGCTTATTAGAACATTTGAGAGAATACAAAAGCATTCGTTAAACTGGTTATTAATCAGACTAGTAGGCACGGCAAATATTATAACAAAACTTTATGAAAGTGCTATGCAAAAATGTGATAAGTCATCTTTGCATTAAATATTCTATTCATTATTATTTTGTTGCCTTGAATGTTATCTTAGGTTAAATATGTAGTTGTTATACATGATTGTTTTTATTTGATTTTGGGTGATTGGTATTTCGGTTAAGAATATTCATTTGTCTGAAGGGGAAATGATTTCTCTTAAAGAGTTTTTGGTGCATTTAATTAACGAGTATGTCTCTAAGTCTGATAAGCGGGCAGTTATTAATGTTTCTACTATGGAGAGGAAGTATTGTTCTGTTGAGGAACATCTTTTGCGGCGCTCGTCTATTAAGGCTAGGGATATTGTTGATTTTCTTCCTTCGAGACTTGTTGTTATTCCGCATAGTGGGAGGTTGGGAATTCTTGCATTTTCTGATTATAGGGTTCATAGTGTTGATATGGTTTTAGAGTTTGTTAGGAATCTTAAGGAGAAGCCTGATCTTATTGTTTATGCTGGCGATGATGTTAGGCGTTTTGCCCCACCTCCGAGGGAGTTTTTTAGGCCTAAGTATCATGGTTCTTGTGAGTATCCTAATGAGGTTTTCGTTGGTAGTTTTTGTTTTGAGTTGCCTTCTGGTAGAACTGTTACTGCTAATGAGTATGTTGTTAGGCTTTCTCGGGATTTCGCTGAATCTCTTAGTGAGCAAGATATTATAGATAGGATTATGAGGACAAGGAAGTTCTATGGTTTGTTGCGTGATATTGAGAGAAGATTTTATAATCGTGTGGGCGACAAAAATATTGTTGATGAATTTTTAGCTGAGGTCGAGGATATAGTCGATAAGTTTGGTTTTCGATTGGTGTATAAAAAGAGATCTCGTGGTGATGATTTCGATATTTGTGTGCTTGATGATGACACAAAAACGTGTGTTGCTCAGGTTGGTGTTTGGGTTCGAGATGTTGGGGGTGGTTCATTTGTTAGTCTTTCGGTTTTCTTGTATGATTCGTATAGTATTCTCTTTAAGGATTTGGAAAAAAGTGATGAGATTCGGCTTATAAAATTGTCGTCTAGCCCGAGGAAGTATGTTTATTATCTTGTTCTACTTGACCGTCCAGAGGTTAATATTTTTGAGGAATTAGCTAAGTACACTACCTATGGTGTTCTTGCTGTGATTGGTAATGATGATCGGCTTGTTGCTAGGATGTATATTCGTGGTGATAAAGTATATGAGTTACAGAGTACGTTGGTGAAGATTGGGGATCTTTTGTTCGTTGGTTTGGAGGGTGCGACTTCGGATATAGGTCATGTGGTTTATCCTGAAAGTTTTGTACGGTTAAGGTTGGAATTCATAAAGAGATTTTTGGAACCTAACGATAAGCTTATAATCGTTTCTCATTCTCCACCTCGGGGATTGTTGGATAGGGCTATGAGGTTTGGTGATAGGGCTATAGGTAGTATTGCTCTCAGAGAGTTTATTGATGAGAATGATAATGTTATCCTTGTTGTTTGTGGGCATGTGCATCGGGAAGGCGGGAAATACATTATTCATAATAATGGGGCTACGATTGTTAATGTTAGTTCTCATGATTCCTTTATAGACAAGGCGAACATAGCGCTTATAACTATTGATCAAGGAAAAGTTCAGAATGTGGAATTTTTCAAGTTGCCGTCGCCATTAGAAATAGTATTTGGGAAGGGCTCTCTTAGAGACGCTTTTATTTTTCTCGTCGAAAAAGTAGGATTTCGTCCGAGGCAAGCTGATGTCATTATTGAGGGTTACCTCAAGTTCGGCATGGAGTTTATAAGAAATCTTGATAGGCTTGCTAATATTAAGTACAAGTATGGTTTCACGTGGGATCATATTGTTGACTTTTATTCTCTTGGTGTTAGGAGTGATAATGATTTGAATGAAGAGATCATTAAGAAGCTTTTGGATCAACCGAAATGCAAGTTTAAACAAAACTTGAGGCGAGCCTTAACAAAGTTTTTGAGAATAAGGAAAGCAGAAAAAGAAATCTTCCTATTAGAGCCCTTGCCTTTCTCTTCAGATGCAAAAATAATAGTCTTTGATCTTGAGTATCTTCCGGACAGGCCTGTACTATATGGTTTCTATGACCTCTCTAATGGCGAGATAAAACAATTCTGGTTCGATGGGACAGAGAAACTGCGGGAGTACTTGAAGAGTAAGAGCGACTACATCTTCGTGCATTGGGGCGGAAGTGATAAGAAATACATAAAGGAAGTTGACCCTAAAATAAATACTGTAAATCTCCTATACTTCGTCCAAACGGCACTCGTTGCTCCAACAGATAGCTCTACACTAGAAAGTATACATGATGTCTTATGTGGACATAAGAATGATAATTGGTGGGAGAAACACTTTTATTATGCAGATGGGCCCTTAAAATCAATGTTATGCAATAAAGTTCTCAGAAATCCAGAGGATGCTGAATCAAAGAGTATTTTAGCAGAGATGAATAAAGCTGATATTATCGCTTTAGGCAGAGTTATTAAGAGACTGTTTGAATTAAAAGTTAAAAACTTATGTAATAATTTGGGGTGATGTTAGTGTTAAGTAGGCTAAAAGAAAAATTTTGTAGGATTGCTCCTGACAAAGTTACTATCGGTCCTCTATCCTGGAATCTTAGAGAGAGGATTTGTAGCAAGGCTGAGGAATCAAATAAAGTAATGATATGCATTATTGATCCGCTAGAAAATAAAGTTTATTGCAAATTTGTTCCAGAGGTCAAACTCAAAAAATATTATCATCAATTAAGAGAACCAACCAAAAAATAAGAAACCTATAATTTTTATAAAATTAATGAGCCATCCAATCTCCTGGTGCCGATGATGAGTGGAGCGATACGCATTCAGCATGATGATATAGTGAAACATATCGAAGAATTCTTCGAAGAGTTCTTTAAAGAGCTCTCGAAATCACACAAACAAATGATTCATGAGAGAGAAAAATTATTAGCTCTTAGAAGTCACTATTTATTTATTTGTGGTGACATCAAACCTGATCTTATTGTGTATACTAATGAGACATATACAGCACCATTCATAGCTTTCGAGATAGAATCAGGAGGCATAAACTATTATAACGTAATAAAATATAAGAATCTAGGGATATTAGCACCAAGATTTATTGTGGAGGTATGCAATAAAAAACTTAGGAAACCACAAAAACTTAGAACGCTGATGGATATATCCTATTCATATGGCTGGAGATTAATCCATATGCACAACGCAGAAGTATTAGGTAGCGCCGAGAAAGTAGCATGCCGCGTCTTAATGGAGCTTATTGGAATACTAATACATGATCTCAAACTCGATTCAGAATTCGTTATACAGTATATTTCTTGTCTCGAGAACGTATTTTCACATATGCGAGAAAGTACTAAATTTTGTAATGCTAGGTTCATTAAGATTCTGCGTCTAGGCGAGCCGAACCAGGAGCATAAACTTTATCTTGATAGAACAATTCAGAAATATAACGTGAGAAATGGATACTCTGTGGACCTCGGCGAAGAAGCTAGCATACTAATCTTGGAGAGCTATTGTAGGGAAGAAATTAGGGAAAACTCCCTAAAGTTGTGGTGGTCATCTTTTAGTCACACAGAATTAGAGCGTAATGATAAAGTATTTGAGAAAATACTTAATAACTATGATGTGCTGATCATAAGTGATATTGGAATAAGTGTAAATTTAAAGATATCGGATACTATTAGATATTCCATTGGGGATATACTTGAAAAGTTTTTGGAGCTTATGAAGCATGGACCAAAAGTCCTGGTAATTACTGGGGGGATGGCCATTAGAGAATATCATCAGGTACTTAGAAAAATGTGGATGGAATCTAAAGTCATATATGACAGGTCGTTGCACATTAAAAGATATGGGAGATCCGATATATACATTCCTAGTGGACTAAGCTTTAAGGGCTATAATAAAGTTGAAGTGGACAATACCACTCAAGTACACGCTTTATGAAGTGGTACTAATGACTCAGCGCTGATATCTTAAGATTACTACCATGGTAAGATTATAACGTTTACATCCGATTGCCCGCCAGAATGGGGCTGTGGCACAAAAAATGTTCATGAGTTCGAAAGTTCTGGTTCTTTATTATTGACAAACAGATTCTTCCTAAGGTACAACAACAATATTTTTAACAGTTAAGGTGTTCTATTGCATAAATGAAATAATATCCAAAAATGTTTTGTGCAATTTTATTGAAATTTTCTCCTTTGGAAGGTATGTAAAAAGAGAAAATATAGGGTTTACTTCTTGACCTGAGTGTAGCGTGTATCTGTGATTTATATTAGGTTTAACCATCTTGCTCTTATTAATGCGTATTTTATAAATTTATGGTGATCTTCTGCTCTGATAAGAATTGCTAGGTGGTTTTCGCCGTTTTCTACTACATCGGAGTGTCTACATAGATCAAATTCTGCTAGCTCATCTGGGAACTCGTTGGGAGAATACCTAATGAATTTATCGTCTTTATATTTTACTCTGTGGACAAAAAACCCAGATGTCTCATAATCGTCTGCAGATATAAACCTGGCAACATTCTGTTTTGCTTCCATCTTTATGTCTATAACTCCACAACCTACTTTTCTAAGGACATCCTCAAATCTTCCTCTATAATCCACAAGGAGTCTAAGCAATTTCCTCTCACGGTTATACACATTAACGGGTTTGCCTTCAATACATATCAGGACTATGATTTCACCCTGCTTAGTATTATCCCGGTCTACCCAATAGCTATACTTCACCTTATAAGCAACAACAAAAGAATAGAATGCCGGCTTATCAACTATCGTAATATTAGCACATCCAGACCATATTGGAAATACCACAAACCGCATGGAAAACACCAGCTAAAGACATGCAAGGGTTTAATTCTAGACGATCCTATGAAAATTAGCTTATAAAGTATGGTATAAATAATTTAATTTTTGGTATTTGCTTTCCTAAGAGATTATTATTTACGAATTATCTGAGTCTCAAGCAACCTCATGGAGCCATAAAATTACAGTAGAAGTATTGCCATAAGTTTTATGGCTAAGACTCAAGACGCAAAGCAAAAAATCCGCAAACCTACTATCCCCGGGAGGATACCATATATAGGCTGATACCCCTAGCTCTAGCTATTTGTAGGCTTTTCCTCTAGGTCCTACGAAATGGATGATTATTTGTTTTTCTTCCCATAATACCTCATACACAATACGCAGTGTGCCTATTCTGATGCGAAAATGATTCTGCAGACCTCTAAGCTTCACAACATCGTAATCCCGAGATGGAATTGGTTCCGACTTTAGCTTCTCGAAGAGAACTTTTAGTTGCTGCTTTTCCTTTTTAGATAGTTTCTCTATAGACTTGAGAGCGCGCTTTTTAATCTTTAGCTTAAATGTCACTTCTCTAAGACCTCAAAGAGCTCTTCCTCATCTATGAGCTCATCTTCGCTCTTTATGGCTTCTAATTCATCTCTCTTTGGTTCCTCCTCCTTTATTATTATGCTGAGTATGGTTTTTTGAAGCTCCAAGATAGCATCAAGCTTCTTCCTGAGCGTTGCAAGTTCGTTCATAACAACCTCTAACCCTACCACAGAAGACATCTGGGAACACCCCAATAAAACGAGGCAAACACCTAACGATATAAAAAATTTTTTAGCTATAAGAAAACAAACTTTAACTTTAATCATCCTTTGATTGCGTTAATAGCATTCTCAAGTTCTCCTTTTTCCTTGAAGAAAATATAGAATTTTTTCATCATTTCGACTGCCCAATTCACAACATCATCATTTAATGCCATATCAAGAGTACCAACTATCCTCTCAACATATATTTTTCTCCACCTTCTTCCGAAGTTACCAAATTTAAGGGAACTTGCAATTTCTTTTCTTAGGATTTCTTCCTTAGACTTAAAATGATCGAGTAATCTTTGATTAAAGTTTTCATCATTAGACTCAAAGTGCAATGCGACTTCTAGTATTTTGTTTGGTTCGTGTCCTCGAAAAAGCCATTCAAAGTGTATTGAGCCGAATCCAGTAGGTATAGACAACCAGTGATTAGGCAACGGTTCTTTTTCCACAACTCCTGGCATATCAGCTTTAAATTTAGATAGCACTTTTGAGAAAAATTTCTTGTACTTCTTCTGTACTTCAGTTAATGTTTTTACTTTAACCCTAGTTAAGCCAGAGATTCTTAGCAATTTCGGAACAAAAATTTCTTTATCTTCACTTCTGAAATAATCAAACTCGATGCAGAAGATGTTTATCCCAACTTGTCTTAGCCACTCAACAATTCTTAGAGTGTCTTCGCCAATCGAATAAGAAATAAGAATAAGTCTTATCTTTCTAGGATTTCTTAAAGAACCTAAAAAGTTTTTCTTAAAATCATCCAAATTGCCATCAAAATCTCTATGAAAGTGTTTGTATATGTCATTTAACGATCTAAATTTTGTACTTTTTATATTATCAAAAAACTCATCGATACTCATCCGTTGAACTTCGGAAGCATAGTCAATTAGTTGTGCAATCGCCTCTCTAACACCTTTTCCTCGCTTTAATTCGACAATATACAAATTTCCCTTGCAATCAATTAATAATAAATCCAACTCACCGCCGCTCGGTAACCGAAAACGACTGGCCAATACGACTATATCACATCCTGTGATTTCTCTTGGAATTATATTTGGATTTTTCTCAATAAGCTCATGCAGATAAGATTCATTCTTATCGCTAGAAAAATCTACTTCATCGACAATCTCAATATCATTACCACTTTTAATAATGATACAGCCCATCTTAACCTCCTGAATTATATTACTAAAAACTTATTTTAGTAGACTCGGCAGCGGTGCTCAACGCTGTGATAAGATGCAAAGTATTATCGAAGGATACTAGATTTCTGGAGCTAGGTGATGTATGATGAGTCTATGCTGCCTTCAGATGAAATGTCGATTTTTAGGCTGGAGGAAACCTATGTGCAATCCTCAAACATCAAATGCGACAAGTGAAATAGAGTTAAGGTGCTGTTTCAGATAAAATGAGATAAGTCTCATCCACATAATGTTCGAGGTTCTGTTCTATCTAACTCTTAAAGTCAAACTTAGAATTGCAAACAGCAGAGAAGTCTAGATAAAACCTAGCCGGCAACATCAAACAGAACAAAACCTATAAGGCGACGAGGTTACAACAATAATTTATGCGAAATTCCTATATGGTTCCTAATGTATATGAAATTCACCATAGTATCTGTTAAGCTCTGCAAAGATGCTATATAAGCTTGCAAAAATTTTTCTTTATTCTCCTCGAAAAGATATGTTTTCTCTCTAAGGGCTAAATACGGAATTGACAGAAAGTTTTAAAGATGTATATGAGAAAAATTGTATAGCATTTTTTGTAAAGCTTAATAAATATAATGATGAATTCGTATACATTAGAGGGGGATCAAATAGTGATGAAAATGGTTCATAAGGTTCAGGTAAATATCAGATTAGAGACGAAGATCTTGGAGAAAATAGACTATCTCGTGAAAATAGGTGTTTTTAAGACGCGAACCGAGGCGTTCAGGAACGCGTTATTAATGCTCATTGATAAGTATTATCGAGAACTTTTGGAAGAGCGTTTAGAAGGGATAAGGAAAGGTACAGAAAGTTATCCAAATCTAACCGAAATTGTAGTCAGAATGCATGAGGAAGAATGAGTCTCTCTATAGACGCCTCAGTGATGGTTAAATGGTTTAAGAAGGGAGAAGAAAAGGAAGACTATGCATTGAGGCTTTAAAACTTGATTCTTTGTAGGAGAATAATACCAATAGTCAATGAGTATGCATTTCTTGAGATTATAAGAGCTTTAAAGAAGGTGGGCTATCCAGATAAAAAGATAGCTGACACAAAAAGTTTTCTTATAGATCTCGAAGTACTGGGACTCATCAGAATTGTTAGGGTTCACGAGGTAAGAGACCTAGCTATGGATATCATACGTAAGTTAAACCTATATGCGCCGGATTCTCTTGTTCTAGCAATAGCATTGTTGAGGAAAACAAACTTAGTAACGGAAGATAACCATATACTAAAAAAGAAGGTGACCGAATATGCTCACAGAAGAGGAATAAAGATACTGACTCTCGACGGAATTGGAATGGTAATTCCCTCATAATCTTTTTCATTGCTGATTTTTAGAATTTTTTTGCAATATTCTTTGGTGTCATCAGTGAGTACGGACGTAGGTAGAAGGGAGGCTTATTGCCCAAGTTGTGGTAGATATGTCGGATCATATGAAGTATGTCCGTATTGTGGGGCTAGAG
>Ga0190310_1000117_pt1 | contig 30070 bp, 31 predicted proteins | sample 48700778_MG_FD_165059 | JGI IMG/M metagenome (GOLD analysis project Ga0190310, IMG submission 165059) | Hydrothermal vent sediment bacterial communities from Southern Trench, Guaymas Basin, Mexico - 4870-07-7-8_MG | ecosystem: Environmental > Aquatic > Marine > Hydrothermal vents > Sediment ... | reverse complement strand
TCCCCCGAGAAGTGTACCTTACAATGTTCATTGCTAGTACGCCCTCCGCGATAATTAACTTCTTCTTAGGCGTCTATGTCTTAAAGCTCGGGGGGAGCACGATTGAGGTCGGATTAGCCTATGCAGCCTATAGCCTTTTTACGGTTATCTCAAGACCGCTTTCCGGTTTAGTAATAGACAGAGGAGGCCTAAAGGGGATATTATCCGTTGGAATGCTATTATTATCGATAGGCTTATTATGGCTTTCGATTTCTCCCGATCCAGTTAACGCTATTATATCGATGACTATAATTGGCGTAGCTTTAGGCTTCATAAATATAGCCTTACTTGTCTATATAACGAGCATTGGCGGCTTCGTAGACCCCAAACCATATGGAGAACTGACCTCTGCTTCGGCTTTCGGTGGGGCCGTTGCTGCTGGTATAGGCTTCGTCATCTTAGCGGCATCCCATATATTGGAGATAGCCGATGTTATAGCCATTAAATTATCCATCTTCACGTATACTTTAATGTGTTTTATACCAGGTCTATACCTCGTTAAAAAATTCAAACCTGTAGAACCGGTAGCTGAAGATAGGCAGGTGAATTTACCAGTCTTAATATACTTGTTAATAGCTACGGCTCTACAGGCTATAGGTTCTGGGATCTCTTATCCGATGATTATGCCTTTATTGGTTAATAGGTTCAAAGCATCCGTTTTCATAATCATGCTAGCTTTTATCCCAGCTGGAACGGCTTGGATTCTAGTTCCAATGAAGGTAGGAGATTTAATCAAAAAACATGGCTCGCATCTATCCTACGGCTTATCTACCTTAATTAGCGCCGTTACCGTCTCCTTAGTACCTCATGCTAATAATTTAGCTACTTTAAGTCTTCTTTGGTTCTTAGAAGCGGTAGGTCTATCTATATGGTATGTTGCATTACAAGCCCTAATTCCTAAGGTATCTTCAAGTAGAATTTGGGGGAGAGCTTACGGTCTTCAAAACTTAGCTTATTACGCACCATATGCTTTAGGCGCGTTTGTAGGAGGCGTTTTGTACGCTGTATTCGGCGTATACCTCACCTTTTACACAGCAGCTCTCTTTTTCGTACTTGCCCCCCTTCCTCTCATAGTGGTTAGCTTGAGGGGTATAAAGTTATGAAAGAGGTAATAGGAATAACGGGATCTCCAGCTGTAGGCAAGAGAACAGTTGGTAAATTACTAGCTGGGCTTTGTAACTTCAACTTCGTAGATGGAAATGAAGTAGTCAAAAGTTTGGGTGTTGCTGTAGAAAACGACGAATTTGTAATCGATCTAGATAAAGGGAGGAAGGCTTTAAACGAAATAGCTTCACGCGGGAAGGTAATCATTTCAAGCCTATTCCTTCCAGACTTACTAAGCCCAGAGCTTGTGGATTTAGTAGTGGTATTGAGATGCGATCCGAGAATCCTCTACTACAGGTATTTAAAGAGAAATTACTCGCTTTTGAAACTAAAGGAGAACCTTACGTCAGAATTTATAGATTACTGTTATGTGAGAAGTATGAAAGTATTCGGCGATGAAAAGGTAGTTCAGCTAGATGCTACCAGGAGAAGCCCACAAGCTTTAGCTTTAAAGATTTACAAGATATGGAAAGGAGGGGAAAAGAAGGTGAAGGAAAAAGTTGATTGGCTTTCAATAATAACCTCTCCCTCCGATATTGTAAGGTTTCTCATTTAACTTCTTTTCTGCCAAATCAATTTTTACGTGAACGGGAGCGTGGAGTTCTGGAGAAGATATGATAGCTTCTCCAACTTGAAGGTGTGAAAGATAAGCCGATTGTTCGCTTGTAAGCCCCATTGTTCCTGAAAGCACTTTAACATCTTCAGACCAGGAAATCCTATGAGCTATTTTGATAGCGGAATTTTTTATCACTTCATGACTTATTTGACTTGGGAATTGAGCAATGAAGATCATACCTTCTCCGAACTTCCTCAATTCATTAACCATTTTCTCCCCCACTCTAGCCGGCTCATCGAATCTCCTTATGGGAACTATGTGCCTCGCTTCCTCTATAACTGTAACGTGAATCCATTTGGAATTCCTAAAAGACGTTCTATAATCAAATATCATCTTGAGCAGCATTGTTGCGAAAATAGATCGTGTCTCAAAATCCTTAAAGTAGCCTAGCTGGATAGCGACGTTACCCCTAAGTAGCTCCTCTATGTTGAAGGTGCTTTTTCCATTTAAAGCCCTACCCGCTTGACCCTCGACTAGAGGCAAAAGCCTCCTTAGTAAAGCTAGCTTCGTTTCGTTGTCATAAGCCGATTTAACTGGGTACGTTTCTATCACTTCAACTAACCCACCTAGGGTATGAGGATACCCTCCTGCTACCTCTTCCTCGCTAAGTAGCTTCATTAGAGCGCTCCTAAAGATAAAACTTTGAGGAAAGGTAAATTTGTAGACGTCTGTAAATATATCGGTAATAAGAGCAACGTGCTCGCTTATATCCCTGCTCCTAAAAGGAGCTATAGGATTTAAAACAAATTCATCCTTTCCGGGAGCCACAACATTCCCTCCAATCTCTCTCATAACTTCATCATACTCATTGTGGACGTCTAAAACTAAGACGGGAATTCCCAACTTCACAAGCTCTTTTACTATAACTTTAGCGGTATTGGTCTTGCCTGAACCGGTCATTCCCATGATACACGCATGTCCTATTATATTATTCGGATCGATATGTAGATAATGCCTTTCCACCCCATCTACCAATACCTTACCTAGCTTTATACCCCCTTCATTGGGAGGAGGAACGTAAAACTTAGGCTTAACAGGTTGACCAATGCCAATAGATCCTATATCTAAAGATGGCAATATAGAGCTGTGAAGATACGCACCATTTCTATAATCCATTTCCGCCCCCTTCAGAGAGGCGAAATCCCATAAGTTCTGAATTTCGCCCTTTTCTACTCTAACGAGATCCACATTAGGTATGGCAACTGATAGAGAGGCTTTGATGACATTTAGGTTTTCCTCCAACTTCGATAGCACCTCCCCTTCCTTTCTCTCGTTCCAATCCTCCCAACTTCCTATAGCACATACTAATTCCATTCCATCCTTTCTAGGTTTAGACAAAACGAGGTAAACTAGAGGTATTTTGGATTTGTATATAGCTTCAAAAAAGCCCCTAAGCCTCGCTTGAGTGTAAAACTGCTCAATAACCTGACCTGATCCTTGATGTACGCTAGGAATTACCTTGTAGAACCCAAAAATTCTTTTTCCATCCACAATTAGATATTTACCCTTATGCGCCTTAATTCCGTCTCTTTTCCTTCCTCTAATGAGTAGCATAATCCTCTACCACTTCCACAGGAATCCAAATAGGGATTCTAAGGCCTTAGAAATGTCGTTCCATATGTTACTAACAAATTCACCTGCCTTCATTAAAGACGATTGAATACCCCCTATTAACAATCCGAGAGTTATCAAAGCTACAACCAACAATAATGCCTCTTCCACTAGTTGAACTCCTCTCTTCATTGCATCACCCTAGAAAATAACTGAACGGATTTATAAGCACCCTAAGTAGTAGCGGCTCGAGAAGTTTCCAGGCTACAAAATCCGAAATTAATAAAGCCCATAAGGAAAATCCCATAAATACATAATCGGATCCTCCATCCAACCCCTTAGTTAGATAGTATGAAGAAATTAAACAGCATGCTATCATCCAGATCTTACCTATAGGCGATAGAGGAGAGGGCTGAGAGCCTAATACCAAGGGCAATACCCTAGTAACAACGGGTAAAAGTATAGCTAGGAAAATCGCCATCATTCCTCCTTTAAATTTAAGAGCGTTATTAACTTCATTTAACTTCATTTCTATCTCTTCTAATTCAGATATGTATCTGTTGACCTCGGGTGTTACTTCTATAGCTAAACGCCCTATTTTGCTTGCTTCGGATACATAGAAGGCCAACCCTCTTTTACCTCCTTTAGGAAGCCTCCCTCTGACTATCTCAGCAACGTCCTCTCTCCCTCCTACATGATATATCCCCCTAATTAAAGACCCATGCGCTAAAACTTGTTCTACAAGCTTGTAATCCTCCCTTTTCTCATAATTCCTCCTTCTCTTCCATCCTAAAACTATTAATCCTCCTCCTATAATCGCTAACGTTAAATTAAGCATTATCTCACCATGACAATGTAGAGACATTCAAATAACAAGATCATCAAGATTATAGTTAAGATGACAGGAGCTACTGCAAAAGATGGGGAGACAAGGGAAGTTAAAAAAATGGGTAGAAAGAAACATGTAGCGGAAATCAACGCCTTCTTAGTTTCCAAGCTATGTAGCTCAGCTAGAAGGCTCCTCCTATACTCCTCTCCTCCCATTTTCAAAATTGAATAGGGGTGTTCCTTAAAGCTCATTCTGTAGGCCTCCAAAAGTAGCTTTCCTATCCTCTTCCCATACTCCTCTCTAATTTCCTCTATACCTTCTTCTAATCTCTTTCCTCTCAACGAACGGCTTATCAAATGCAGTAGAACTCCTCTCAATATTTTTTCATTTACATTATCGAATGCGAACCATAAAGCCCTATACGCGGAACCACCTAACCTACAAACTAATGAAAATAGTAGAACATTGAGGGGGAGGTGAATCCTATTAATTAGATATAGCCTTTTCAACTCTCTGATCGGCCTTAATAGAACGAATGAAATTATCATGACGGCTGCCCATATAACATCTCTTGAGCCTAGTAAAAACGAAAGAAAAAGTATAGACAAACCAGCAACCAGTAAATCCCTCTTCAAATTCACACTCGTTAGCCCTAATGCCTCTCTATACCAATTTAATATCCTCATTGTCCAGCACCTTAGAGAAGGTATTGAAGAACGCTTTGACGTACTCCTCTAAATCTTCAATTCCCATGGAAGCGACTATAGCTGCTTTAAAGGCCGCCATTACCCTTTTAACTTCATCCTCCTCCCTTCCCCTCATCATTAGCATATAAACTCTCGATTCTCTAAGATCTATAAGCTGGTAGCTCTTAGATAGGGGATGAGGTCTGGAGAAGATATCCCTGACCCCTCCCTTCTCATCTATTTCGCTTATCCTAGATACGTATCTAAAGGACTTATGGGGCCACGGCTTAACCATAGTAACCAACAGATCTAAATCCATGATTTGTTCCACATTGATATGATGAACCTTTGTCCATCTCCTAATAGCTTGTTCAGGACCGCTAGAGTGGAAGGTTTGCATTCCTCTCACTCCAGAAGCCAGGGCTTGGAAAAGAGCTAAGCTATGCTTTGCGTCCTGAACCTCTCCTAAAATAAAGATATCCGGCGATCTATGAAGACTTTTTAAAACCTCTAAGTGCTTAGATCCTATTTTTACCTCCGCCTCAATTGGATCTACTTTTAACTTTAATTGATGATATCCCAGCTTTGAAAGATCTAAGGACTCCATAGCGTCCTCAACGTATATCCTCCTCCTATTTGGAGGTAATGAGATATCTAAAGCGTTTAGTAAGGTAGTTTTACCTGACCCTGAGGGACCTAATATTGTAACGTTTCTACCGAAATATAAAGCTGCAAGTAGGAATACGGCCTCGAATAACTCAATAGTACCTAACTTTATCAGCTTTCCTATAGTAAAGGGATTCCTACCGTGTTTCCTTATGTGTATACTAGGACCATACGCGGATAAAGGAGGGTGATCAATGCTGACCCTTAAAATGCCCTCCTCCAACCTGAGCTCTGACTTCGCGCTTGGTGAACGTAGGGAAATTGATGGTCCGCCGAAAAGCTCACAAAAAACGCGAAGGGCTTCTATTTCCCGTTCATCTAATAGAATGAAAGTTTCACAAAGGCCGTACTTGCGATGGGTTAAATAGAGTGGGCTATCGGTTCTATCTTGGAAAATTTCGTCAACATATCCGTCATCTAAGAGGGGCTTTAATCTACCTAATCCCACATACTCGTAAGCCGCTACATCTGATAAGTGCTCGTAGTATGAAGATGATTTGAAATATTTCGCTAATTCTACTTTTAAAGATCTGAGGAGGTCTTTAAACTCTTTAGGCCTTTCCTCTGGAACCCATTTCGACTTTTCCAGATCTAAAACGGCTTTTTCAATAACGTTAATGTACTTTTGCAGTTCCTCTCCAATACTAGGATTGTAGATATATCTTTCCCCATCCTTTATTACATCCACTTTGAATAGGCCTACCCTATATGAATCAATTATCGGTAAATCGAAAACCCCCCTCAGTAGACCTACCCTTAACCTCTCCATCAACCTACTAGCTTTAGGACCTTTATATACTCCCGTAGCTTGTAAATTGGATTGGCACAGATATTTGAGAAGTGTTTAATAGCCGTTATTACGGCCGTAATCGTCTTAGGTCTATCGAACTTAGTGTATGTTAGCTTACAAAGCTTTTCGGAACAGGCGATTAGGATACTATGTGAAGAAGTAGCGAACAAAGCTCAAGAGTCCGCTTACAGAGCTTGGATTTTAAATAAGGAAGTCGAATTTACAATCGTAACAAATCACCCCTTAAGTTTAAGAATTGAAGGCAGGATGTTAAGCATCTCTTCAAATAACTATACCGCTATAAGGATCTTGCCGGTTTTTTCAGAGAAATTTACGCTAAACTGTACAAACATTAGTAGGGTTATAGTCCTTTACGGGAACGGAAGGCTATATTGGAGGGAGGGATGAAATGGCCGAGTTATGGAAAGAGGTTTTCCTCATCATAATTTCAATAACCTTAGCTTTCCAAGTAATTTCAATATTTGAACCTAAGGTACGTAATTTAGAGGAGTTCTTCAATGCTAACGCTCCGCCTGCTCTATTAGGTGACCTAATAAGCCTACTCCAGCCTTTTGAGGAATACAACTTCAAAATAAAGCTAACATTCGGTACTCCATCTTGGCGTTTGTACTATAGTCCAAAGTTGGCCACTCTGTACTATCTCGGTAAAAATGTAACGAAATCGGTGTATCTAGGTGAGAAGGCTTTCACTTTAAAAAGCGGTAGTGGAGCTGAGTTTGAAAGAGGAGGTTGGATAGTAATTGGATGAATTCTTATCCTACTTTCTAATAGCCGTGGCATACATTGTGTTAGTGCTTTCTCTTCAGTATATCCTAGATGAAGTAATTAAGATTCTAATAGGTGTTGTATCATGATAGAGAAGCTCGACTTAACGTTCGCGATAATAGTAACGCTCATTTTACTTCTCTCAATATACTATATTAACGTAAATGAGCAAGATATAGTCTTTTTAAAAGAGTTGAGAAGCTGTAGCTACGAAATACTAAAAGAGACTAGAAGCCTATCTTACCCACTCCCTCACCCTTCGCATCCAGGAGCTGTACACTTATCTATACGAGAAGGAAAAGCTCCATCGATTGAGATCCTGAATGTAAGTGCTGTATTTGAATGGAAGGTAGAGTTAAAATGCGGAAAGGGGTAGCCTTATCAGTATCATTACTATTGCTTGTAACTTCCCTTATTCCAATAATATATGCTTCAACGGACCTCTACTACAATAGATCGCAGATAATTAGGGCTAATGTAGAGAAGAACTTAGCGATATCGGAGATAGAAATCCTTAAAAGGATCCTAATAACCGATATGTTAGGAGCTTTAGATCTCGCTCTATCTAAAGGAACCGTCTTTAAGATGAATGAAAAACCGGAAGATATCGTAGGATCGATTTTATCCAACTGGATATCAAGCATAAGCATTTCCTCTAGAAGCTTCATTCATTCGATAACGATAAGGAATTTTCCAGGAGTTATAATGGGAAAACTAGTTTTTAATAGAGGAGGATATCCTATTTCCCTTTTAATCTCCATATCGCTAAAATCGAGGGATGATGTAATTTTCGTCGAAAACAGGGATGCGTTAAGCGTTAGACATTCAGCAAGAGTTGAAAAGGTAATTGATATGGTACGAAATTATAGAGAGAAAGCAATTGAGATAGCAAGAAAAGCGAAAAGCCTCAATGAAACATTAAGTTATACCTTTACAAAAAACGCAGATTACTTCCACATATACTTTAGGGTAAGAGGAGGACCATACGCGTTCTATTATTACGTAGAGGTTAGAGACTTCGTAAAGGCTTCAATCTTCGACTTTAACCTTAATTACGGGTTTAAGATCAGCGGAACAGTTTAGATCTCCTAATAATCTCCTCATGAATGATGATGTTTCCCTAATAGTGTAAATTGAAATATTAGTGAGTTTAGCTAATTCTTGTTGTATGAAGAAGGGCCTTCTCCTTTCTCTTTTTGCAAGCTCCACCTCAGCTAGGAAAATGCCGGTTACGGCGAGAGAGTAGGGGCTGTGACCTTCCAGCTCGTATCTATCAAACTTATTAAACAGCTCTCTTGCTTCCTTTAGCAATTCATTAAAGTAGATAAATGGATTTTTTCCTCTTCTTTTAACTTTCTCCTTAACGAAGAACGCAACTTTCTCTGCTAAGCTAGGTAGATAATTTAAATAATCTACGTGAGCGTCATTTGCAAATATGTCGGATATATCCGATCGATAGCCCAACTCTCTCAACTTCTTTTGCACCACATGCCAGCTAATGTACCAGTTGCCTCTTCTCCTCGCAGCAATTACATACGCGTAAGCTAGCGCGGCTTCAGTTACACTCTTTCCGCTCCTTAATAGTATGTTAATAGCTTCCTCCCTTAGAGATCTGGGTAAGCCTAATTGATTTTCCAGTCTTTCAGCTATCACTTCGACTCTACTCCTTACCTTTTCCTCCTTCGGCCTTAAGAACAAATCCGAATATTTTTTAATGTAGGCTCCACTACCTTCAGATAAACCGCCGAATAAACTCACGTCCTCTCTAAATAAGCCTAAATAACTCCCTAATTTTCCCTCTTTTACCGCTTGTTGATTAACGGGATATTCGTGAATTCCTAAAACTACACCACATCTTTCACAAATGAATTCCCCTTCTATCTTAATGGCCCTACCTCCACATCTACAGCAATGCATATTTTTCGCTTTAGGAAAGTGTTAACTATCTAGAATGGTCGCTTAAGACGTGTTCAAACCCATAATCTCTCTTTCCTAAGTTTATGATAGAAACCGGAGAGACCCGCTCTTTTTAGAAATTTTAAAAGTAAACTCCACATTTAAATACTATAAACTTTTAAGATCTATAGCGTGAGAAGCTTTGTCATCCCTTTCGATTAGAAAATTTATGGAGGAGTTATCAACGCTGGTTGGAAAGAGGGTAAATGTAGTAACTACTGATGGAAGGGTAATAGTTGGAGAGTTATTGGGGGTATCAGAATCTCTATCCTTAGTATTGGGTAGGATACAGGGTAAACCTGATGTACCAAAGCTCGTTCTAAATGGAGAGTACGTTAAGGAGATATCGTTACTAGAGAAGCCCTTTGACCTGAGGATTTTAGCAGAAAGGATATCTAGGGTATTTCCGGGTATGGTGAGATTGAGAGAGGATATAGGGGCAATAATAGTGATGGATAAGATAAAGGTAACGGAAAGTGGTGTGGTGGAAGGAACGGGCCCTTCGGCTGAGAGAGTAAGGAGCATATACGAAGAATATATTAGAGAGTTGAGAAAAGAAAGGGAAGAAGCCTAGTGACATTTGAAGTTAAATATACCGATTTAGCTGGAAGGATAGGAAGATTGCATATCAAGGGAAGATGGCTAGAAACCCCTATCTACTTACCCGTAATACATCCCGTCAATCAGCTCATTCCATCCTCTCAAATATTCGATATTGGTTATAACGCCGTTATTACTAACGCTTACATAACTTACAGAAAATACGGTGAAGAGGCTAAAGAAAGAGGAATACACAGTATTATCGGCTTTCCGGGAATCGTAATGACGGATTCAGGAGGTTATCAAGTCTTAGAATATGGAGAGGTAAAGGTTGACCCTATTGAAATAGCCGAGTATCAAAGGGATATAAAGTCCGATATAGCCGTAATACTCGATACACCGACTGGATATAGAACTCCCAGAAATAAAGCCGTAGAAACCGTAAGGAAGACTATCAAGGCAGCTCTCGATACTCTTCCAATAATTGAAAGGGGAGGTCCATTATGGGTAGGTCCTATACAGGGAGGGGATCATTTAGATTTGGTAAGCTATTCGGTAAAGGAGATGACGAAGCTCCCCTTCGACTTATTCGCTATAGGTAGCCCTGTCGAGATTATGAACAATTACGATTTTACTACGTTAGTTAAAATAGTGATGACCGCCAAAGCCGCGCTTCCTTTAGGCAAGCCCGTTCACCTTTTCGGAGCAGGTCATCCATTAACTATGGCCTTAGCGGTCGCTATGGGTTGTGATCTGTTCGATTCTGCTTCGTACATCCTCTTCGCTAGAGAGGGACGATATATGACCTTTTACGGAGTTAAGAGGTTAGAGGAGTTAACGGAGCTTCCATGTTGTTGTCCTATTTGTAGTAAAGGCTTAAGGGAAATATTGGAGATGACCGATGATGAAAGGGTGAAGGCTTTAGCGATTCATAACCTCTACGTTCTCAAGGCCGAATTAAATACGATAAAAAACGCCATAAGAGAGGGTAGGCTTTGGGAATACGTTTCCATCAAATCTAAATCGCACCCAGCCCTATATAAGGCTGTTAAAGAGCTTTTTACGAACAGGAAGTACTTCAAGTATCTCGACGAGGGAACTCCTATGTTTAAAGAGAAGGCCGTTTTCCTTTTTGATGAAATTGACCGATATAGGCCTGAGGTAGTTAGGCATCACGAAAGGGTTAGATCTTTAAAGATAGAGGGAGAGAGGGCTATCTTACTTGTTCCAGAAACATACGAAGCCGCCTTATTCATTAAGATAAGGAGAAACCTCAGGGAGTTCTTGGAAAAAGAAGATAAATTCTTCATAGCATCTCCTTACTTTGGTCCCATACCTATCGAAGTACACGATGTATATCCTCTATCTCAAAATACGATGGTTGAACTCGATGAAATAGGAGAGGAGGAAAAAGAGAGCTACAGAAAGGTACTTGAGAGCTTTAAGGAGATAGTGGTAGTGTTTGAAAGAGGGAAGGAACGTTTTTCATACAATTTGATGAAGATCCTTAAAGATTTAGGAAAGGAAGTGAGTAGAAAGGGCCCTGTTCGCATTCTAGACTTCATTGACGATCTCTAAGTATATATCGACTCTCCTACTCTCTTCTCCTCTTTCATCGATCTCCTGTACAGCTCCGCTTCTATCGCTTCCGCTCCTTTAATTAACGGCGTTACATCTATTTTAAATCCGTAAATACGTGAGAGAACGCTAACGGCGACCGCTGTTGCTCTCGGATCTACTCTTTCTGTAGATGCATATGCTAGAATAGCGTAAGCCGGAAAACCCACCATTTCAAAGTAGTTTAGGAGTATAGCGACGGGCCCTACGATGACATGTTCATCTTCTAATACCTTAGCTTCTAAAAGCTCTCCTCTAGGCTTGAATTTTCTCGTGTATGCAATCCTATAAGTTGTGTCATCGACCTTTAAGCTTGCATCAAGCCCTCCCACTAAGGCTACCTCCTCGAACCCCGCATCAACTACCCATTTAGCAAACTCCCTATAGAAGATCACTTCGTGCTCCTTGTAAACTGGAACGTCTATTTTTAAAAAGGCTAAATCTCCCTTCCTTAGTATTTCGTGCGGAGTAACCAGCTTACCGTTCATGATAGAGCAAATGGGCGCTATAAAGTTTGAATCTATAAAGGCCGCTCTCTCCGCCTCTAACTTCTGAATTAAATATTTTACCGTCCAATAACCAGTTGCCCCTATACCATGGAATCCCGCTATCAGCTTGCATCCATCAAATCTAATACCTCTTGGTAATACTTCTATCATATCTACCACCTAAAGGTTTAAAACTTCCTCCTTCAAAAACGTGACGTAGGCAGTGTTTCATAAATGTTAATCAAAGTATTAGGTGCAACGAAGGAGGTAGGAAGATCTGGTTTCCTAATTAAGGATTATTCATCGATATTGTTAGATTACGGAATATTGTTACAAAGGGAGCTTGGATTTCCTGTACACGTAAGGCCGAGAGATATTAGTGCTATCCTAGTTACACACGCTCATTTAGATCACGTGGGCATGGTTCCCGTATTCTATATAAGTAGAGGAATACCGCATTACATGACACCCATCACATTTAAGCTATCCGAGCTCCTTCTCTACGATTTAATGAAAATAAGCGGACCTAGGCTTCCTTACGGAACAGACGAAATAAAGGCGTTACACAAGCATTTTAACCCCATCTATTATGGAGAAATGTTGAGAATAGGTGGTTTTGAGATAGAGATGTTAAACGCTGGACACATACCTGGTAGCGGGATGATATACGTTAAAGGCAGCAAGTCTATCTTATACACTGGAGACATTAACCATATAGAGACGCGGCTAACGCTACCTACTGAAAGAAAGCTACCTGAAGTAGATCTCGTAATAACCGAAAGTACGTACGCCTCTACCGATCATCCCGATAGAAGGGAAGAGGAGAAAAGGCTGATCGACTTCGCTAAAGAAGTAGTAGAAAGGAAAGGAACGCTATTAATCCCCTCGTTCTCAGTAGGTAGAGCTCAGGAGGTCGCGCTTATCTTTTACGAGCATAACTTCCCATACAATGTATACATGGACGGTATGGCTTTAAAGGCGAATGAAATACTGCTGGAGCATCCAGAATTCTTGAAAAATAGCAAGAAACTTGAAAAAGCACTAAACAAGATCGAGTTTGTAGAAAGCTGGAGTAAGAGAAGAAGAGTAGTAAACGAGCCGTGTGTTATCATCTCTCCGGCCGGCATGCTAGTTGGGGGAGCGGCGGTTTTCTATAATATGAAAGTAGCTAAGAAAAGCAGAAACGGTATAGCCATAGTAGCATTTCAAATTCCGGGTACGCCTGGAAGAGACTTACTCGATAGAAAGATCATTTACGTAAACGGTAAAAAGGTGAAGGTCAAAGCAGAAGTTGAACGCTTTGACCTTTCATCTCATTCCGGAAGGAAGGAGCTTTTAAGGATGTTTAAGGAGGATATAAAGGGCTCTCCTATGGTAATGATAGTACATGGTGAAAAGGAAAATTGTGAAAGACTATCGAGAGATCTAAAGGAGCTAGGCTACGATACGATAGTTCCTGAAAGAGGCGATATCATTGAAATATAGAGGTACTATACTAATAAAACAGCTTGGAAAGATCTCAATGCCTCCATCTAAACCTCTAGTTTCGGCAGCATCTCTCTACGCTCTAAAAACTATATACGATACTACGCCCGAGCCTTTAGAGAAATTCGAAATAGATGAAAAGAGGAATCAGTATGATGCCTCAAGGATATTAAGTAGGCTTACTTCTAAGAGCAAGCCGGAAGGAGTAGACTACGTACTATATGTAACGGGAGAGGATCTATTTGTAGGAAAGTTCAACTTCGTATTCGGAGTAGCCCTTCCTTCTTTCAAGGTAGCGTTACTATCTATTTATAGGCTAAGCATGAATGCTGGGTGGAAACTTTATGAAGAGAGGATCTTTAAGGAAGCCGCTCACGAGATAGGTCATTTGATGGGGCTTGAGCATTGTTACAACTCCAACTGTATAATGAGCTTTGCCAATAGCATCTTAGATGTTGATCGAAAGCTTCCAATACTATGCCCTGATTGTATGAGAAAGATAGGACTAATCTAACTGAGCATGAAAAGGATATTAAGCTTAGTTGCACTAGTATTAACTGTTCAGACTATCTCGATCTTCTTTTCATACTACATGTGGGGATTTTATTCAACAGAACTGTATATGGTTCCCTCTAATCCACCGACTTCAATTTATTTTGGCTTCCTCCTTTCGTTAATTCCCATCTCCTTCAGCTTCTTAATGATTAAGCTACTTAAACTCAAGGCTTTCAAGTTAGCACTCGCTATTATACAGTCTTTGGTAATAAGCACATGGCTTTTCCTAATTATCTTTCCCACGAGTCACTTTTGGGCTTTGCTAATTTCAATAGCGTGTTTTCCCCTTCTCGTTTCGCTAATGTTGCTGAATAACCTCGAAATTAAAAAGGTAATAACGGTGATCTTCGCCGCTTCTTCATCTACGTTATTAGCAATAACCCTTCCCTTGTACGCTATATTGATTCTTTCATTAGTTCTAGCTGCATTTGACGTGTTCCTAGTATTCAAGGGTCCGTTATCCAAAGGCGCTCCTCAGCTATCCCTTACAGTTAACCTATCGGATATTACAATAGGTGTAGGAGATTTGATCTTCTACTCGCTAATTCCGATATCGATAATGATGCACAAGGGAGTGGTGAAAATGTTCATTGCTTGCCTTTTAATTAACGTTGGAGCTGCGATCTCAGTACATTTGTTAAGCAGAAGGGAAATACTACCAGGGCTCCCCATTCCCCTTTTGTTATGCCTTCCTCTCTTTTTCAGTTAAAGCTCCTTTATAGGAGCTTTAACTGTTTTAAGGAGCTTTTCCGCTTCCGTCTCATCCGTTACATACGTGTATAACATCCTCTTTAGCCTTGCCTTAATTTTCACGTAATCCTTCCGTCTAACAACCCTTACCTCTATGGCCTTTTCGAGGAGTTCTTTAAAGGTCTTTGCATCGAATACCTGTCTGGGCATCTCGGAAAACCATAAAGCGATTTAACTTTAAAATCTTTCGTGTTCTTCGAATACAGTCCAGGGGACTTTCAGTTGTATTATTTGATTGTTTCCCTCGGATAGCCTACTTATAATCCTCAGCTCTTTACCAATACTTCTTAAGTAACCAACGAAAGCAAGCATCCAGAGAGAATATGGCAATTTCCCTTCTTCACCCCACTCAATCATCATCATCTTAGTTATATTGTCGTATCTGACTTTCCCCCTTCCCTCTAGGGAAGAAGCTATTAACTCTGACCATGCGGATAAAGCGGTATCCCCCCTTATGTTGAATAGATGGCTAGATATAGCCGAAGTCATCTTTTCGTACATTTTCTGTCCAATTCTCCACAGTTCTTCTTCAGAAAGCTCATCAAAAACCGCCTCAACGAAGAACCTATAAAGAGGAGAGTCTCCCTTTAAAAATGGAAGCTCTTCAGCCATTCCGATACTCATTAACCTCATGTATTGAGGTAGATCTACGGCCATTTCAACCGATGATAAGAATATATACCTCTCAATTAAGGTAACTATTTCAGGCATTTTTATGAAATATCCAATGCCGCTTCCGCTATCTACAATGAGTAGCAATTTGTCATCTACCATAAAGATGTTCCTGCCATCTATTACCGGTCCTACTTTAAACGAGAAGGGTAGTTTCCCCCCTTCTACAACGCTTTCCTGATCTTTATATGATAGTACTATTTTAACATCAACATCGGTGAGGAGGAGTGTTAATATATGGGAAGTGAGATCTTGTAACAGCTTTAAGCCCCAACTATCAATCAAGGCGTGGAAATAACCTCTAGTGTTCTCGATCATCTCCCTTAGCTTGTTAACAACCGACTCTGGATATATCATTTGAAAGCTCCCTTCCTCAACCTTAATAGTAGCTACCTTTGTCTTTCCATACTCTTTCACCTTGAGGAGGGCGTCCTTTAGAGCTTTAAGTCTTTTTTCCTCCATTTCAATAATCTTTCCCATAGATGCCTCAAAGCTCAAAGGCCTACACTTAAGGGGCTTACCAAAGGTTTCTAAAAGGCCCTTCCTCTTCAAACCCTTAATAGCTTCGTAAACCTTGGTTCTAGGAACGCCGGTCTCTTTTGCAATATCGCTCACCTTCATTGGACCGTTTGATAGTAAGGAAAGGTATACCCTAGCTTCATATTCCGTAAGTCCGAACTCTTTTAAGGAAGCGATTAAATCCCTAGCTTCGCTCATTTTTACGACTTTCTTTTTAATCTACTCTAATAACAAAGGTCGACAGTTTTTCTATACAACTTCCTCAATATTTGTAACTCTATCTAGCTGTAACCGAAGTTACAGCTAAAGGGAGTTACAGAATTGATAAGGGCTCTTTTACGTTAGTTCTAGGTGGTGGTAAAATGTCCGAGTTCGTTAAAAAGTGGTCTAGAGATGAAGGAACAACCTTTAGAAGGAGAGTTAAGGAGGCGATAAGGCCTGCTGGTCCCCTTAAACCTAGGATTGAACACGCCGTAAGACAGATCCAAATACAGATATCCAAGCTAGAAGCGACGGCAAATAGGTTAAAGGAGAGGGATACCACCCTGTTCAATAAAGTAGTAGCTAGCATTCAAAAACACGATATGCAGCATGCAAGCATCTATGCAAATGAGTTAGCGGAAATTCGGAAGATGTACAAGATGGTAAATCAAGCTAAGGTGGCTTTAGAACAGATAGTATTAAGGCTTAACACCGCGACCGAGCTTGGCGACATAGTCGTAACGCTTGCTCCTGCAATGGCCGTAATCAAGTCGGTCAAGTCCGGGTTAGTGCAGGTAATGCCAGAGGCTGAGAGAGAGATAGGTGAAATAAGCAGCTTACTTAGCAGCATACTAGTAGATGCCGGACAGCTTGGCGGTTTCACCTTAAACTTCGAGGCCGCGAACGAGGATGCAGAGCGCATATTAGCGGAGGCTTCGGCGGTAGCAGAGCAAAAGATGAAGGAAAAGTTCCCAGAGCTACCTGGACTAGGAGAATCCACCAGCAGCCAAATCCAATAAACCCTTTTTTCTTTGATACTAGAGGGAAGCGTTAAACATCTTTGTTAAAAAATTATGACTTGCCCTTTTGAATAACTTCAATTAAGATTAAAGAAAATGGGGGGGCTGGCCCGATGAGGTTTGGTCTTTTCAGTTCTAAAAAGGATGACCTAAGGGCCAAAATAGACCCCGCTATAAAGAAGCTTGAGGTTTATAGGAGAGAGATTTTAACGTTGAAAAAGAGAATTGAAGAGAGAAGAGAAAAGCTTTTTATGAACATAGTTAGAAGCCTTCAAAATAATGAAAGGGAAAAGGCGACTGTTTACGCTAATGAGCATACTGAAGTTAAAAAGATAATTAGAGTTCTTAATGCTTGTGATATAGCTTTATCTCAAATTATCGTGAGGTTAGAAAGTATAAGAGATGTAGGAGAAGCTATGAAGCAAATAGACGGTGCCTTCAAGATCGCTAAAGGTTTAAGCAAGGAGCTCATAAACCTACCCCAGGAGCTCTCTGAAACTACAAATAAGCTGCAAGACGAGCTCATCCAGATCATGTCCGAATTAGGACAGCTTTCACCAACGGTCTCAATCGCTATTTCCGAGTACGATACCGAGGATATAATTAGAGAGGCTATGCAATATGTAGAAGAGAAGGCAAGATCTTCATTTCCAGAACCTCTATCCGTTCCGCCAGCCCCCCAATTGATAAATCAAGCAAAGCTTTTAGCATCAGGAGATAGCTTAAAGGAGGAACCCTTCACTATGGAGCTTTATAGCGTTCCCTCTGGAGATTTAGAGAAGAAATTGTTTAATTTCATATCTTCTCGTGATGGAAGAGTCAACGTTCATGATATAGCAAGACATCTACGCATATCGGTTGATGATGCTGAAAAAATCCTCGTAAAACTGGTTCGTGAGGGCAAGCTTAGAGTTAAAGATATGAGGTGATCATATGACCCATCAAGCTGCCCGGGAATTAGAAGAGGCGGCGAGTCGGTATGCTAATGAAGCTATTAGGCTAGATAGTCAAGGAAGCTATCCTCAGGCGATAATGATGTATCAAAGAGCTATCACTACCCTAATGAAGCTCGTACAGTTGTACCCGGATTACAAGCTCAATCAAATTTACCTACAGAGAGCTATGGCTTATCAAGAGAGGATAAAAGCCCTTCAAGCTGCCCGAGGAATCCTACCTCCTCCAGAAGAAGAGGAGGTAGGAGTATCCGTATCTAGTAAACCTGGAATGGTTGAAACATTAAAGGCCTCTTTCGAAGATCTAGTAATAAAGGAGAAACCGGATGTAAAATTTGATGAAGTAATCGGGCTTGAGGATGCTAAGAGAGCTCTACAAGAAGCTATTATATTTCCTTATAAGAGGCCCGATCTATTTCCCCTAGGATGGCCTAGAGGCATACTTCTATATGGGCCTCCTGGATGTGGTAAAACCATGTTAGCGGCAGCGACGGCCGCCGAGATCGATGGGTATTTCATATCCGTTGATGCAGCTAGTATAATGAGCAAATGGTTAGGAGAGGCGGAGAAAAACGTAGCTAAGTTGTTTAAAACGGCTAGAGAGCTTCTGAAAAACAATAAACCGGTAATTATCTTCATAGATGAGGTAGATTCGTTATTTGGTACGAGATCACAAGAAGTGGGAGGAGAGGTTAGAGTTAGAAATCAGTTCTTGAAGGAGATGGATGGTTTGGCAGATAAGGGGAAAAAGCTCCAGCTCTACGTCATGGCGGCTACAAATAAACCTTGGTCTTTAGACTACGCCTTTTTAAGAAGATTCGAAAAGAGGATCTTCGTTCCATTGCCTGATGTAAACGCTAGGAAGAAAATGTTCGAGCTCTATACCCAACCCCTGACTCTAGATGAGGATATAAGGTTAGACGAGCTAGCTAAGTATACGGAAGGCTACTCAGGAAGCGATATTAAGGATATATGTCAAGCGGTTCAACTTAAGGTAGTAAGGGAGTTGTTTGAAAGCGGGAAGGCGCTCGAACCTGGAAGTAAGACGAGGCCCATTACCATGAACGACTTTAAAGAAGTTCTTAGAATTAGAAAGCCTAGCGTGAGTAGAGAGATGTATATGACGTATATGAAGTGGAGCGAGAAATTCAAAGCTCTTTAACCAACCTCTACAAAGGAGATTTTTTATAAATCGGTCTATATGAAATATCAAGTAATTCAAAGGGCTAAACCTTGAAAGAGAAAATAGCGAGGAAAGGATGGGTAAAGGAAGTAGTGTATACTAAGGGAAGATGGGAGCTCTTAAGAGAGAAGAGAAAGCTGGCTCTTCCCGTTCTAGAGCTAGCAAATGCAATTAGTTCTTCCTCAATGTTACATGGAAGCGTAGCTAGGGGAGATGTGGAAGTTACGAGCGATATAGACGTGATCATACCGGATCCTATCCCACCTTTCCTTATTGAAGTAAAGCTAGAAGAAAGGGACATGGAGTACTATGATAGGTACATAGTTCAAGCGACTCCTTCCTCTACACCTAAAATCTACTATTCTCTTGAACCTACCGGCATAATTACTATTTCCTATCCTCTTGCTAAGCTATCGATTAAGGAGTACGAATTCTATAAGTTTGGAGGATGGCTCGATTTGAAAGGGCTAAGAAAGGGATTGAGAGTTCCGGGTGTAGATAAGAGACTGGTCTTAATTATTCCAACCGATTATGGTCATAAGGAAGAATCGATACTAGGAAAGGAAGAAAAGGTAGCGGAGCTTTTAGGTATATCGATCGAGACGGTTAAAGAAAGGGAGTGCGTTCTCCTTAGGAGAGATAAACATGGAAGAACGGGCGTATTCTTGGAATATCATATACCTCCTTCAGAGAGCACCTCTAACGCTATAATGAAGTTAAAGGAGAGAAACAAGTTTTTTAGAAAAGCTTTAGATAAGCTATCTTAACCCCGTAAACTCTACTCTTTTACTCAACTCTCTTGGTATATACAACGGCCTCTTCGGCATCCCCTTCTGAAGTCCCTCCAATTCTCTCAATAATTCCTCTAGGCTTACGATTTTCTGCTTTTCCTTACCTATCTCAGCCCCCATTCTAGATACGACACTAAGCTTATTTTCCCTCATTTCCCTATCTCCAATCACTACGATTATAGGGATCCATTCGGTCTTAGCGTAAAAGACCTTTTTAGATAAAGTTAAATCCCTATCATCTATCCCCACTCTAAAGCCGTGTTTCTCGATCTCTTCAGCTACTTCTTTAGCCCTTTCGTAATGTCTTTCCATGGAAACCGGTATAACTCTAACCTGTTCGGGGCTTAACCAGAAAGGCAGTGTAGGAGCAAGCCCCTTCTTTTCCATCCATGCTGCCTTCTCTAGTATGGCAGCTAACGCTCTTTCAATGCTCCCGAAGCTTGATGCATGTAGTATGATCGGAACAGGCCTTTTCCGTCCCTTCTCATCTACATACATTATTTTAAACCTCTCCCCGTTCTTAACGTCCCACTGTACGGTCGAGATCTGTAAATTGCTTCCATCCGGAAATATAGCTTGATACTCGTTTTTAAATGCGTAATAATGGGTCATTATCTTCATTAATTTGAAGAAGGCCGGAACTTTCAACTCCTTTACCAAATCCTTTAAAAAGTCCTTGTACTTCTCATAAAACTCCTCTACTATCTCAAAGCCTAAAACCCAGTAATCTCCGGCTATTATGTCGTCCATTAACTTCTTAAACAACAACGATAGCTTTCTGTATTCTTCCTTAGCCATCTCTTCGTTTAAACAAAAAGCATGATGATCGGTCATCCAGAAGTTTCTAACTCTCATTAAGCCGGTAAGTTCTCCTCTTTGTTCTTTTCTAAAGCAAATCGCCTCTTCGTATACTTTAAGGGGCATTTGTTTGTAACTAAAGGTGAGCTTTTGTACGAACGGGAAAGCGCCTGGATCGCTTGCAAACCTCAGAACTAGTGGCAGCTCCCCTTCTACGACGTAATCTCTTTCGTGAAATTCCCCCTGTAACAATCTAATAGCTTCTACGTCCGTTCTATATATTAACGGATTTTGCATCTTCATGGCCCCCCATTTCATAGCTACCTCATTAAATGCATAGTCTAGTATTAGATCCTTGATTATCATCCCTTTAGGATACCATTTCATATGACCGGCATCGCTCTCTGGACAGTAATCTACTAGTTCTAGCTTCCTCATGTAATATATATGCTTTGGTTCCTCCTTTAAAGGAGGCTTTCCAACGAGCTCGTTTCTAACGAATACTTTCAACATTTCATATTTTATTCCTCCCTTCTCAAATATAGGACACTTATCCCAGTTTTCCTTACCAACCTCATATTCTTTACCATCAACGTCAATTATGTAAAATTTATGAAACTTTCCCTTAGGAGCAGATACCATTCCTTTCTTTTCCTTTTTCTTCTCAAAGATCTTAAACTGCTCAGCCAAAGCGTGTCCTTTTAACTTAAGGGAAAAGGACTTAGTCCAGCCAAAGGGAGCTTTTTTAACGTTTAACCCGGATTCAGAGAGTACGTCTTTCAACTTAGCTATAAGCTCTCTAGCCTTATAAGGACTTGCGAGTTGATTGCTTAAATGAGCATATGGATAGAGTAGAATGCCGGAAGGCTTTATTTGTGAAAATACCTTTTTTACTTCGTTAATTACATCTTCAAATACGCTTGGATCATCTTCCTTTTCTATACATGTAAATATAACTAAGACGTTTTCCATCCTTACAGGTTTGCCTCCTTCAGTTGGTTCCGCCTCATCCACCTCCTTAGAGATAGGAATAAATTCAAAATAATCGCAATGTAACAGTAAAGCCCTCAACTCCCCGGTTTAAGGCGATGTTAAAGACAAATATAACGTTATCCCCTTAAGCTGCGGTAATAACGCGTAATCCTTTCAATGTAAGTTATAAGGGCCAGAATAAGTACGATAAAAACCCCTATTTCAACAAAGTTGAAAATGGAGAATACCGATAAGGTCAAAAGTCTTTCACCTCTCTCTCCGATCTCTATACCTTTAGGTCTTTCTCTTAAACTCTCTATTTTAGCTCTAGCGTAGCTCACTAATAGGGATAGGGAAAGAGCGCTTAGTACTAAAACGGGATCTGCGTACCCTCCCGCTAAGATCCCTAAGAATATAAACACTTCAGAAATTCTATCTACGTTCGAATCGATAAAAGCCCCCTTCTCGCTAACTTTCCCCAATGCTCTTGCAACGGAACCATCTATTAAGTCGAATACTCCAGATATAAGGATTAGAAGCCCAGCTAAGATCGTGAGTTTTAAGATGAACGAAAAACAGGATAAAAGAGCCGCTATCAATCCAAACAATGTCCATATCCAAGGGATAGGAATTAACCTAGAGGCAAAAGTTCCCACCTTTCTTAAATACGGGCTGATCTTCTCCCTGAACCTATCCATCATTTCCAAGCACCGGAAAGAATGCCTAGAATTGAAAAGATCTTAGCAGCCGAAATTGCGGTTATTCCGTTATCAAAGGGAGGGCATAGCTCAACCACGTCGAAGCCTATGATTTCCTTGTCCTTTAAGAGATATAGAGCTTTAAAAAGCTCCTTGATACTAAGCCCTCCAGGCTCAGGATTGCTTACTCCAGGCGCAAAGGCGGGATCTAAGACATCCAGATCTATCGAAACGTAAATCCTTTTTTTATCCTCAATCTTTTTAGCGAACTCCTCTAACCACTTCTCTTTAAACCCTTCTATTATCGTTAAATGTTCTTTAGCATTTTCCCACTCTTCTTTGGAAGCCGCTCTAGTTCCTACATGTACTATCTCGATATCGGTTCTTTTTTCAATCGCTCTTTTTAAGAAGGTAGCGTGGTTAAGCTTCGTATTATTCAACTCATCCCTAAAATCTAGATGTGCATCGAATACTATTACAGTGATATCCCTTGGCAAAGCGAGAATAGATCCTAAGGTTAAGGTATGCTCTCCCCCTATGGTAGCTGGTATATTTCCTTCATTGATAATCTCATTCGTCAAATCCTTTACAATCTTCACCATATCGTTTACATCTCCAACTACGAGATCTCCTCTATCTTCAATGGCGAGATCCTCAGCATCCCCTTTAAGCACGGGATCGTAAAGCTCTATCTCCCAAAAACAACTCCTAAAGGAAGAAGGGCCGAATTTCGCCCCCGATCTAAAGCTTGAAGTTCCGTCGAACGGGACCCCGTATAAAACGATCCTCTTCCCCGCTCTTTTCGTGGTTATTTCACCTATTCTATTAAGGTAGAAGCTAGAGTAGCTCACACCTCTACATATGTCTAGGAAACATAAAAGGAGTTCTTTACCAGAAAAAATCCTCTAACCTTGTAGCTCCCATAATTTCATCAAATTCGTATCCTAGAGAATCTAGGAGCTGTTCAAAGGTACTCCTCATATAATCTACGTACTTCTCAGTATCTACTTCTTCAATTTTAGCGAGCTCTACGGGCTTCACTCCTAAACCTCCAATAGTCTTAACGTAAGCAATTATATCTCCTGGCTTCACTTCCTTTCCCCTCCTCTGCAGCAACATGGCGGCTTTAACGTGCGGAGGCGTAGTATCTACGTACTTCTCTATAGGCTTGCTTAGCATCACTCTAAAGGCTAAATCTTCTAAGGGGACCTTACGATTCTTCAGATCTAGGTAGGCCTTACGCAGTCTAGCTCTAATTTCCTCCCTAGCCTTTTCGAAATCTCCCTTAGATTCTACCTTGCTTAGTATCTCTAAAACTTCATAGAACGTTCTCTTTATAAACTCTGGGGTATGGCTTTTCTTTCCCGTAAGTCCCTTAACTTCAACGGTGCCGTCTGGATACACTCCAACATAGTTCTTCTTCCTTTGACTGAATGCTACGTACCTAAAGATCTTATCGGTTTCCAGCTCCACCCCCAATTCCCTTTTGGCCCATTCCTCAATTTCCCTTACCTGTTCCTCGCTTACGTTTTTAAGGAAGAGGCTATCCGTATCTCCATAAACAACTTCGATGTTCATTTCCCGTGCTTTCTCCATAGTGCTCATTATAGCGTATCTACCGAGAGCTGCCGTAGCTTCCGCTACTGGTAAACAGTATAAGGCGAAGTTTTCAAACCCCATTACGCCATATGAAGCATTGAGGATTACCTTTAGAGCTTGAGATATTACGTTGTAGAACTCTCTTTCCTCCTTAGTTCTCGCTTTCCTAGCTAAGGATTTGAAGTAGTTCACTCTGATATCCCTTAAAGAGCCTATTATAATAGAGGTAATACCTCTTCTCTTTTTACAGACCCAGTGATTAGTTTCCGGAATAATACCGTTTCTACATTCAGGATGGGGGCATCTGACCGTCTCATAACTTAAGTTATATACCTTAATTAAACTCGGATACAAGGATGCGAAGTCAACTACTACAACGTTAAAGTGGACCCCCGGCTTAGGCTCCACTACGAACCCTCCCTTGTACTTCTTGCCCTTAATTATAGCTTTTGAAGAGGCCCCTCCCTTGGCTTCTAACTCCTCTTTCCTCGGAACTAAGGCGTTTATCCTCCTATGTTCGAAAATTAGCATGCTTCTAATCCAGTTGGAGACGCTAAGTCTGGCCGTATCCTCCAAGGGCATTTTAGACACTCTAGATATGATAAGTAAGAGCTTCATAACGAGATCGTTGTTAAAGCTTGAAAGCTCTAGGGTTAGGAGAGCATCCGTATAACAATATTCCGCTAACTTCATTAAGTTTAAACGGCTAATATCTTCCTCTATCTCTACTTTCCCTTTTCCTAGTAACGCTAGGCTTATAGCTTGGAGCGTATGCTCCGTATACTTATTAGCAAATGCATATACTTGAATGGATTTGTTCGAGAATGTTCTATAGAGATCTATATGTATGCCATGCTTAATCGAAGCGATCTCTCTACCGAGTACAATTGGAATGGCTTCCTTGAGAATCCCTATGCGAATGGCTCTGTGATAGAGATATGGCATATCGAAATCATCTCCGTTAAACGTCAATATAACCGGATATTCAAGCATAGCATCAAATAGATCTAAAATTAAATCCATCTCACTTTCATAATACCTTACTTCTACATCTTCTGGTAGGCTAGATTCTCCTAAAGGTACATCTTCCCGCTTGAGTACGAAGACCCTCTTTTTACCATCGTTCCCTACTAAGGCCGCACTAATTATCGGTAGGTCCGCCTTTCTAGGATCAGGCACCCTTTGCTTTACTGGTGTATAGACCTCTATATCAAGCCCAGCTCTCTTAATGTGAGGAAGCGGCTGGGTTAAGATATAAGCCCAATCCTTTATTTTACTTTCGAGGTAGGGCTCTGCTTCCTTTAAGATCTTATCTAAAGCCTCTAATACCTCCTTTGGATATGAAAACTTAACGGGCTTTATCTCTCCGTTTTTAACGCTATAATACGTACACATATGCAACCCTCTATCGTAGATGTAGTTCTCATAATACTTGATATCTGCCTCATAAACCGGTAGGAGGTTTCTTATGCTCTTCTTACCCGGAGCCCCTCCTATAGCTAATGGGTCTTTGGCTATTATCTTCGTAACCTTCACGATTCCGTCTCTAAGCAGATCTAGCTTTTCCTCTTCTACTAAATCCAAGATGTCATCCCTTTCCCTTTTCAAGTACATGAGCTCAGCTGGACTTAAGCGAGAATAACAATACGGCTTATGCCCCGTTTTATCGTAGTAGTAATATATCTTATTCGTTATAGGGTCTAAGAACTTTAGGTAAGCGACCCCCTTCTCTCCGTCATATCCGGCTCCTATTAGAAATCCCTCCTCTATCTCATCTCGTCCCTCTAATACGGACCGTAATTTCTGCGTCAAAGTTAAGGTATTTGCCCCCATCCTCCTCTTAATAATATAGGAGTGATTTATAAAACCTTAGGAATCGATGTAAATGTACCCCGCCTGACTCAGGATGAGATCACAGGAGGTAGCTATCCTCCCTCTCCCTATCAGCGGGGCTAAATAGGCGTACACCTAAACGATCTTTAAAGTTTATTTCGCTTAACTCCTTGTACCTTATGGGTTGGATGTAGAGGAAAGGGTAAGGTTGGTATTAAGAGAACCTACTGAGGAAGTAGTAACGGAGGAGGAGCTTAGGGAACTTTTTAAAGTTAATGATAGACCAAATCATTATATTGGATTTGAAATATCCGGACCTCTACATTTAGGAAGCTTAGTAGTAGCTGGATTTAAGCTTAGGGACTTCGTAAAAGCTGGAGTTAGAACAAGGGTATTCTTAGCCGATTGGCATAGCTACATAAATGATAAGCTAGGAGGGGATTGGGAAAGGATTAAGAGAGCGGCGTATTATTACAAAAAGGCCTTCGAAGCTTTCGTACCTGGGGTGGAGGTAATACTCGGTAGCGATCTATACTCTAAAAACGATGAATATTGGAAGAATTTAATTAAATTTTCAAAACATGTAACGTTGAGAAGAGCCACAAGAACTTTAACTATAATGGGTAGAACTGCCAAAGATGCCTTAGATATAGCTCAGTACATCTATCCAAGTATGCAAGCGGTGGATATATGGGCTCTAAACGTAGATATAGCTCATGCGGGAATGGATCAGAGAAAGGTGCACATGTTAGCGAGAGACGTATTTCCTAAAATGGGATGGAATCCTCCGATCGCTATACATCACCATCTACTGCCCGGATTAGAGGCGCCTACTAAAATGGGGTACGATGAAGATGAGAAGATGGATGAAAAGATATCGAGTAAGATGAGTAAGTCTAAACCTTGGACCGCTATATTCATCCACGACCCTCCGGAGCTCGTTGAAAAGAAGCTTATCAAAGCTTGGTGTCCTGAGAGAATCGTTGAAGGAAACCCTATTTTAGAGATAGCGAGGTATATCGTATTTCATGAAAAAGAAGAGTTTGAGGTTGAAAGACCTTCAAAATACGGAGGCGATATCACCTTTTACTCATATAAGGAGTTAGAGGAAGCCTACCGTAACGGAAAGCTACATCCATTAGATCTAAAAAAGGCCGTCGCTAAGGAGATAAACAAGATAATAGAGCCGGTTAGATCGATTTTCATAGACGATAAAGGATATTTCGAGACGTTAATGGAGGATTGAAATGTACATCACAAAGGAGATTTGGGAGATAGAGGTGGAGAAGGAGGTAAACGAGCTTTACCCCGGAGTCTCGGCCTTATCTATAGGCGTGAAAACGTTTAATAAAAAGGATTATAATCTAAGTAAAGCTTTAGAACTGGTAGCTTCGAGAATAGGATACAAACTAGACAATTTAAAGGACATTCCGAAGATTAGGGCTTATAGAGACTTTTACTGGAGGATGGGGATAGATCCCACAAAACAGAGGCCTGCAAGTGAAGCCCTGGTGAGAAGGCTGTTATCTAAGGGAAGTATACCTAAGATCTCCTTTATAGTAGATGCCGGTAATTTAGCCTCTATTGAAACCCTAATTCCCATAGGGGTATATGATACCAGGTTTATCAAAGGGCTATTAAGGCTTAGACTAGCGAGAGATGGGGAGGTATTTGTAGATATAACGGGAAAGGGGAGAAAGCTAAGTAAGAGGGATATAGTTCTATCGGATAACGAGGGTCCTCTACATGTTTTCCCTTATAGGGATTCCTTTAGAACTAGGGTAAGGGAGGATACCGAGGAAGTATACATAGTAGCTTGTGGAGTTAGAGGTGTAGAAAAAGAGGATTTAAAGGAAGCTCTCGAAAGGGTTTGTTACTGGCTTCGTAACCTTTAGCTTTCCTTGAATAGCGATAGATCTAAGTCGACAAGCTCATTAGCTAATTGCGCTAAGGATGCATAGAAGCTATCAGGCTTTCTCTCCTCAACCGCTTTTGCGAAATCACCTACCCACTTTGTTAAGTGATCGGTTAAAAACATCCTCTCTCCTTCTTGAATAATAGCCGCATCGGCTATTTTCTCCCTTTCAAGCTCTTCGGCCTCTAATTCGCAAAGGGAAGCCATTATAGCAAGTTCAAGCCCGATATGGTCTTCGGCCTTTAAGCCTCTTAAATCCACCTCCAGCCCTAACGAATTGTAAAACGCTTTAACGAGCCCTAGCATCTCTTTACCGTAATACTCATGTGCGTAAGGAGAAACGTATAGATTGCTACCTTCATTAAATAACAGATCGAAATCCTCCTTTATCAGGTCCACATCTTTATTTAGTAAAAATTCCTTTACTTTATCGTAATTCTCGGATCCTTGAAAAACGCCATCTAAGAAATTCAATATATCTCTATTGCTTAACCTCGTGAACATTTCATCGGAAGGTTTTTCTAGAAAGAATCCCGAAAGCCAAAGGTAAATTAAACTCCTACCTCTCGCAATAGCTGCTATCTCCTTAATATCCTCCTTTTTATTCATTCTTCACCAATCCATAACTACTACATAGCGCAATATAAACCTACTGATGGAAAGGTTAAAATCGACGACCCCAATATGTCTCTTCTAATGGACATTCCCATAAATTCGCCTATTTTGGGGGAGGAAGAGGAAACGTTAGTTAAGGAAGTACTGAGAAGTGGACAGTTAACGAGCTCTTCCCTTAAAGGAGGAGAGATGGTAAGAAGGTTTGAAGAAGGTCTAAGGGATTTTGTAAAGGCTAAAGAAGTAGTAGCTGTAAGCTCTGGTACGGCTGCTCTCCAAATAGCTCTACTAGCATTGGGAATAGGAGGAGGGGATGAAGTCATAGTACCGTCGTTTACCTTCGTAGCAACTGCTAATGCGGTCTTATCGGTTGGAGCTAAGCCTATTTTCGTCGATATAGATGAACATTATACAATAGATCCTGAGGATGTAATTAGAAAGATCACGGATAAAACCAAGGCTATAATACCCGTACATCTTTACGGACATGTAGCTAATTTAGAGGCTATTTTAGAGATAGCGGACAAAAAGTCCTTATACGTAATTGAAGATGCAGCGCAAGCCTTAGGAAGTGAATATAGGGGAAAGATGGTAGGTAGGTGGGGGGATGTAGGCTGTTTAAGCTTTCATCCTAGCAAGATTATGACTACGGGAGAAGGAGGGGCTCTAATTTTCGAAGATGAGAAGCTTGCTGAAAAGGCGAGGATGATCAGGAATCATGGTATGGTTAAAGGATACGATAGCAGAATACTTGGGTTGAATTTTAGAATGAGCGAAATCCATGCGGCGATAGGCGTCGCTCAATTAAAGAAGCTAAATGAGTTCTTGAAAAGGAGAAGGGAAAATGCAGAGAAGCTTAGGAGGCTATTAACCGGTATCGAAGAGATAAAGCTTCCTCATGAAAGGGAAGGCTGCAAGTATAACTGGTATCTGTTTACCATCTCATCTAGTAAAAGGAACGAAATAAAAAGGGCTTTAGAAGAGGAGGACATACATGCTAGGATTTACTATGAAACTCCAGTCCATAAACTCCCCTTATTTAACCTAAATATCGATCTGCCTAGAACGAATGCAGCATCTAAATCGGTACTATCCCTCCCGGTACATCCTAAGGTCGATAATGTCGTGATAGAGAAAATAGCTTATACCGTTAAAAAGGCCCTAAAAGCTTAAATGGCAATAAGGCGGACTCGGTGACGTATGTCGGGAGAGGGTGATATTAAGTACGAATGTGTGAGATGCGGGACTGTAACTACGGCTAGCGAGCTCGCTCAACTTCCGGAGCTTAAATGCATATGTGGCTATAGAGTGTTTAGGAAGGTAAGACCTCCAGTCGTTAAACAGCTTAAAGCCATTTAAACGGTAGCCTAATTGACGCCTTTCTTATTTAGAAGGTAAAACGTTACTTAACCTCATTCAATTTACCGATGTTCGTTAAAAAGCGTAGTGCTTTTAGACAAATATAGCGAAGTATATTAAGCAGTTAATTGGAGTGTTATGTAATGAGACCCGCTAAACAAGTGGGAATTCTAGGTTATGGAGCTTACATACCAAAGTATAGAATACCAACTACGGAGATTGCGAGGATGTGGAGGGGGGAAGGATCTGGGCCTAATAAGGAGAAAGCCGTTGCTGGATTAGATGAGGATACCGTTACCATGGCCGTGGAGGCAGCTAGAAGAGCGATGGATATGGCAGAGGTGAGTAATCTAGGAGCTATCTTAGTTGGAACGGAATCTAAGCCTTATGCCGTAAAGCCTACAAGCACTATCGTAGCCGAAGTTTTAGGTTTCCATTACGTACTAGCATCGGACTTGGAATTTGCATGCAAAGCCGGTACCGAAGCGATCCAAATGAACATGGCTTTAGTAGGTTCCGGGATGATAGATTATGGGCTAGCCATAGGCGTAGATACAGCACAAGGAAGGCCAGGAGACGAACTCGAATATACCGCCGGTAGCGGAGCCGCGGCTTTCGTAATCGGTCCAGCGAACGAGTCTCCTCTCGCTATAATTGAGGAGAGCATATCTTACGTTAGCGATACTCCCGATTTCTGGAGGAGATCT
>Ga0190310_1000116_pt1 | contig 30368 bp, 24 predicted proteins | sample 48700778_MG_FD_165059 | JGI IMG/M metagenome (GOLD analysis project Ga0190310, IMG submission 165059) | Hydrothermal vent sediment bacterial communities from Southern Trench, Guaymas Basin, Mexico - 4870-07-7-8_MG | ecosystem: Environmental > Aquatic > Marine > Hydrothermal vents > Sediment ... | reverse complement strand
CTACACCACCGGGCTCCAGAACATATAATCCAGAAGCTATTGATATATATTTTTCTTCACTTACGATTACTACCCAACCTTCAGAGGGCTCAAGAAATGGTCTAATTTGCAGGAGGTGATTCGGGAATGTTTATAAGCTAATTTAAAAGTAAAATATGCTAGGCTATGAAGAAAAAGCGCCTTCTGATAGCTGATGAACGAGAAGTACCTCTGAGCTAATAAATATATCATAGTTAAAATACTATAAAATTTTACATTAAATAAAGGATAGATTAACGTTCTACTCTAGAACTTAGTTTGAAATGTAGTTTTGCGTCGCCTAAACTGCATGTGTTTACCCGGTTTTTGAGAAAGAACTTGAACATTATAGCATCTGAGATATCCTGAAAATACCATTCAAAATAAATATTGGAGTGTATAGAAATAAGCTAAACACAGAGGATGATGATGGAATATGAAGATTATGTGGGCTCCCTGGAGAATAAAGTATATTTTATCCGCAGTGAAGAAAACGAATGAATGTATTTTCTGTAAAATTATAAGCTATGATAGGGAAAAGGATAAGGAAAACCTCATACTCCATAGGGGAGATACTGCTTTCATCGTGTTAAACAAGTACCCATACAACAACGGACACTTATTAATTGTCCCATATTCGCACGTACCCTCTCTGGAATATCTTAGCGATGAAGAGATACTTGAAATGATGAAGCTTGTAAAATATTCAATATTAGCATTAAGAAAGGCCATGAATCCCGACGGGTTTAATGTAGGTATAAACATTGGAAGGGTAGCGGGAGCAGGCGTTGAAGACCACGTACACATACATATAGTCCCAAGGTGGAATGGAGATACAAATTTCATGCCAGTGCTAGCCGAAACTAAAGTAATCTCAGAGTCTCTACAAGACTCCTATGAAAGAATAAGTAAAGCTTTACGTGAAATTTTAGGCTAGCTTCGGGCAAGGTATGCATCATAAAGATCCTTTACATCCTGGAATATTAGGTCCCTTATAATAGGCCTCTTTTCTCTTGCGCTGCGAATGCGATCCGTATCTATCACCGCTGAGACCACATCCTCCTCGTATAGCTTAGCTTTAACGAGCATTTTACCTAAAGGACCCCTCACATGGCTTCCCCCAAAGAAGCCTATGCCGTCTTGAAACCCCACATTATTGACGTATGCTACAAAAACCGTGTTTTCCATAGCACGGCATTTAATGAATGTCTCAAAATGGTCCCTAGACATATCTGGTGCAGCTGATAAATAGACGTGGAGTATAGCACCCCTTAACATGAGGGTTCTTGAAACTTCGGGGAAGAATGCGTCGTAACATATAGCTACCCCCAGCTTTAGTCCATCAATGTCGTACACATTAATTGTGCCACGCCATGGATTAAAGTACCTTAATTCTTCGAATAAGCCATAGCTGGGCAGGTGTCTCTTCCTATATACGCCAATTATTCCTCTTTCACCAACTATAGCAGCCGAGTTATACAGTAGCCTATCCTCGGAACTACGCTCGGACATCCCGAGGATGGCTATGCTCTTAACAGATTTTTCTTTAAGAACTTCAGCAAAGAGTTCTGTCGTCGGGCCGGGTATGGTTTCAGCCAGAATGAAGTGTAAATCTTTACTTAAATAGCCTTGAACGTAAAGCTCAGGGAGTATGTATATATTAAGATCTACTTTTTCCTCAACTTTATCTGATTTAATAACTTCAATAGCTTTCTCAATGTTTATCTCTTTCCTTCCTGGAATGCTTCTCAGCTGAAGAAGGCAAAGACGCACTTTCATGATTACAAGAAAGGAGTTAAATGTTTATTTTCTTTTTCGATACTTAACTTCTTAGGTGTGAACAATATGGCGGAGAAGATAACGATTAAAAGTCTGGACATCGACCTGCAGTATGCAGTTGAGCGAATTACTAACTTCATAAAGGAGTATCTAGCTAAGAGTAAGGCAAAGGGTTACGTCATCGGATTAAGTGGTGGGATAGATTCATCCACTACGCTAGCCCTTCTAGTAAAAGCCGTAGGTAGCGAGAAGATCACCGGACTAATAATGCCTTTTAAGGGAATAACACCAGAAGAAGACATAAACGATGCTTTAGACCTAGCCAATAGCTTCAATGTAAAACATCACATAATATGTATAAACAGCATATTCGAAGCTTTTAAGTCTATCATCCCTTATTTTGATGAGCAAGACCGCATTTCAAACGGCAACCTTATGGCGAGGACTAGAATGATACTTCTCTACTACTATGCCAACAAATATAACTATTTAGTGGTTGGCACGGGAGATAAGAGTGAAATTCTCTTAGGATACTTCACAAAGGGCGGGGATGGTATGGTAGATATTCTTCCAATAGGAGACCTATATAAAACTCAGGTAAGAAAGGTTGCGAAATACTTGGGACTGCCAGAGAGAATAGTAACTAAGCCAAGCAGCCCTAGGCTGTGGGCAGGACAGATAGCTGAGCAAGAGCTAGGCATAAGCTATGAAACAATAGATCTAGTTCTCTACTCGCTCTTTGACTTAAGGCTTAGTATGGATGAAATAGCTGAAAAAACAGGAATTAGTAAAAGCGTTATTCAAGCAATATATGAGAGAGTAATTTCATCGCAACATAAACGTAGCTTGCCGCCCATACCGAGGATAAGTGCCCGGACAACGGGATTAGATTTGAGGATGCCAATTTAGCCTTGACGAAGAGGTAACGGAATCTTTAGTTTTTTAGCTAATTCCTTATACCTGTTTCTTACAGTAACTTCAGTAACCTGTGCGGCCTGAGCAACTTCCTTCTGCGTCCTCACCTCTCCTGAGCGGAGTGAGGCAATATATATTGCTGCTGCAGCTAGACCGGCCGGATCTTTTCCTGCGGTTATTCCAAGCTTCTGCGCTTCCCTAAGTATGTTGATAGCTTCCCTAATAGTTCTAGTGCTTAACTTTAATGTCTCACCTATTCTAGGCACGAAGTCTATTGCATTAGGTAGTGGAACCTTCACAGGCGTCTCCCTAATGAGAAGCCTATAACACCTAGCGACATCCTTTCTTCCAGCTCTCGTATATCTAGATATTTCATCCAAAGTCCTTGGCAATCTTCTTTCCCTACATGCGGCATAAATCGCTGCAGCCATAACGGACTCTATTGACCGTCCCCTAACTAACCCCGTCTCTAAAGCTATCCTATAAATTTCTAATGCCCTATCCTTTATTACCTTAGGTAGACCTAAATGTGAAGATAATCTTTCAAGTTCAATAGCCGCCTGAGCCAAATTCCTCTCTATCGATGACTGTATCCTAGTCCTTAAATGCCATTTCCTCAATCTAAGCATCTCTATCTTTCTCTTTAGGGATAGCTCTCTACCTGCAGCATCCTTACTCTTCCAATCTATCTCTGTGGATAAGCTCTCAGGAGTTATCCTATCTAAAGGCATACCAATTCTACTTCTCTTTTCTCTCTCCTCAGGGGTGAATGCTCTCCACTCTGGCCCTCTATCGATAGCTCTTTCGCTTATAACGTTGCCACAGACGGGGCATATTATCTCTCCTCTAGCGTAATCGTGAATAAGCCTTGTATTACCACATCTATCACAGACTAATGTCTTCCTCTTTGACCGATTATTACTCATAATCTCACCCAATAAGTTTAAATACACCTAAAGGGAAATATTTATAAATTTTTCGTCCCCCATAATAAGGGGACAAAAAGCTTATAAACTTTTCGTTTAGAGGTCTTCCTATGCATAATGTATACATTGAAACCTACGGATGTTGGCTGAATAAAGCCGAGACAGAGGTTATTAAGACAATTTTACGAAAAAATGGTTACACTATCGTACAGGATTTAGAGGATGCTGATATAGTAATAATAAATACGTGCGCTGTCCGGGAAGACGTGGAGAGACGAATGTTCAGGAGGCTAAGGGAGATAGAGAGAAAGGAGGGGAAGTTTAAGGTAATTGTAGCTGGCTGTTTAGCCGTCGTAAGGCCAGCCTCAATAGTAAAGATTATACCTAGGGCTGTACTGATTAGTCCCGATAATATAGAGCGCATAATGGATGCCATTAAAGGGGGCAATCACTTAATACTAGGTGCATCCTCAAGGTGCATTCTTCCGGATATACCTAGCAGTCATAGGTATGTAGTGCCAATAGCATCTGGATGTTTAGGTAACTGTGCTTTCTGTGTAGGAAAATTCGCTAGACCACGATTAAAAAGCTATCCTAAGGATGTAATTGTAGATGCGATTAGTCGTGCGGTAGAGAGGGGCGTAAGGGAGATCTATTTAACAGCACAAGATGTAGCCGCCTATGGTGTAGATATAGGGACAAACATTGTTGAATTGCTAAATGATATCTTGAGTAGAATACATGGAGAGTATATTATAAGGCTAGGGATGATGGAGCCAAGCTTAGTTTTGAAATATCTAGATGAGCTGGTAGAAATATACAGAGATCCCCGCGTCTACAAGTACCTACATATGCCTATTCAATCAGGCGATGACAGGGTATTGAAGCTGATGAATAGGAAGTATAATACGGATGATATTATAACGATAGTTGAGAAGTTTAGGAGAGAATTCCCGGAGCTTAATTTTGCGACGGATATTATAGTTGGTTTTCCGGGGGAGGATGATGAGGCATTTAACAATACAGTCAGAATTATTGAATATTTAAAGCCCGATAAGGTTCATTTTGCAAGATATGCTTTAAGGCCGTTTACTAAAGCATATCTAATGCTGCAGGTACCTGAATACATTAAGAAGAGGAGATCCCGTATGTTATCAAAAGTTGTTGAAAAGGTAACGCTGGAGCGAAATATGCAACTTGTAGGAAAATGTAGAAGGGCAATAGTATCCGATTATGGACTTAAGGAAAATACATTAATCTGTAGACTATTGAACTATAAGCCAGTCGTTATAAGTAGGGAGCCAAACCTATCCTTAGGCGACATCATAGATGTCAAAATTTTAGATGCAACACCTATATACTTAAGGGGTAAAATCCTAGGATCTTGAAGAACCTCTAATTTCATCGAGCTTCTTCAATAGCTTTTCAACGTCCTTCTCAGTCAACTTCTTGAATACTACCTTAGGCTTATTTATCCTATGTCCACCAGGTACTAGGTCTTTAGCCATGCTCCAGGAAATATCGTTAACGTTGTAATTCATTTGTCTAAGTAGTTCCTCTGCGCTACTGGGTATAAATGGAAGCAACATTATAGCGACCGACCTTGCGATGCTAAATGCTATATTCATAGTTGTACACGTCCTCTCCCAATCAGTCTTTATGGTATTCCATGGTTCTCTCTCGTTAAGATACCTATTGCCTAACCTAGCTAGTCCAGCTACTTCATGTAAAGCAAGCCTTATTCTAAATTCATCCATGTACTCTGTTATCCTCCTATGCATGCTAGCTATCTCATCTACGGTCCTTTTGTCTATCTTATCCATTTCATGTCTTTCGGGAACTACTCCATCCATTCGAGTGTATATAAACGATAGTGTACGGTAAATGAAGTTCCCGATATCGTCATTTAACATCTTGTTAATAACGTTGAGTAACTCGCTCCACCTAAAGCTCGTGTCCCTAACCTCAGGCCTTAGAGCTACTAGGGTAAATCTCCATATATCGGTTGGCAGAAGCTCTAGTGCCTCGTCAATCCATATGCCGATACGCCTACTCTTAGAAAATTTTTGCCCTTCGTAGAGCAGGTACTCTGTCGATGCAACGGTCCAAGGAAGATTGTAGTTTCTTGATGAAGCGATAAGTAGCGCAGGAAATATTATCGTGTGGAAAGGTATATTATCCTTACCTATAAAGTAAACGCTCTTTGTCTCCGGATTAAGCCAAAACTCCTTCCACCTATCCTTTTCTCCTTTTTTGCTGAAATATTCTATTGTGGCTGAAATATATCCGAGAACAGCCTCCATCCAGACATAGATTGTTTTACCCTCTGCTCCCGGAAATGGAGCGGGAATCCCCCACTTATTATCCCTAGTTATGGACCTTGGCTTTAATCCATCCCTAATTACCTGCAAGCTCATGTTCCTAGCGTTCTCCGGCAAATTACTGTTTTCTAATATATATTTCTCGATGTCATTAGATAATTTAGGCAGATCGAAAAACCAATGTTTCGTCTTTTTAATAATGGGTTTAGATCCACAAATGGAACATCTAGGGTTAATAAGCATAGTTGGTGTTAGTAGCCTACCACATTTATCACATTGGTCGCCTCTGGCGTCCTCAAAGCCACAGTAAGGACAAGTTCCATGAACAAATCTATCTGGGAGAAATCTATTGCACTTGGGACAAAACGGCAAAAGCATTTCATCTTCAAAAATGTAGCCTCTCTCATATAGATCCATATAGAATTCCTGAACAAACTTTATGTGTACAGGATTTTCGGTCCTTGAATAGTTGTCGAAGGATATATTCCATCGATCAAACAGCTTCTTCATTCTGCTATGTATTTCATCTGTAAGCTCTTTAGGATGTATTCCACGCTTAATGGCCTCTACCTCAATGGGAGTTCCATGCTCATCGGATCCGCTGACGAACACTACTTCGCATCCCTTTAACCTTAAATACCGTGCAGCAACATCAGCTGAAAGGATGGATCCTATAATGTTACCTAGGTGAGGGATACCGTGAGCATAGGGCCACGCTGAGCAAACGAGCCATTTGTCTCCCATGAGCATTACCTCCCAATCATATTATTAACGGTCATATTAAAGAATTATGATTATTATTAATAGTAATGATAGCTCAGCTATGTTCCTAATCTCCAGCTTTCTAAGTATTCTTTCTGCTCCTTAGTTAATCTTTCGATTCTTACACCCAGGCTCTTAAGTTTTAACCTAGCTATTCTTTCATCTATTTTATAAGGTAGCCTATAGACTTTCTTTTTCAATTTACCTTTATTCTTAACCAGATACTCGACAGCCAGTGCCTGGTTGGCAAAACTCATATCCATGACCTCGCTAGGATGTCCCTCGGCGGAAACCAGATTTACAAGTCGTCCCTCAGCGATAAGATACAGCTTCTTACCATCCCGTAGCCTGTATTCATCTACTGTAGGCCTTACAGATCTCTTGCTAACAGAAATTTCCTCCAGATCAGGTACGCTTATTTCCACGTTAAAGTGGCCAGCGTTTGCTAGAACAGCTCCATCCTTCATCAATAAGAAGTGTTCCTTTCTAATAACATCCCTATTTCCCGTAGCAGTTATAAATATGTCACCTATCCTAGCCGCCTCACGCATTGACATTACTCTAAATCCATCGTATATTGCCTCTAATGCCTTAATTGGATCGACTTCAACAACTATAACATTAGCACCCATGCCCCTTGCTCTTTGAGCAATACCTCTACCTACCCATCCATACCCGCAGACAACTACGTTTTTACCTGCAAGCAGAATGTTTGTGGCACGCATAATTCCATCTAAAGTGCTCTGTCCGCAGCCATACCTATTATCAAATAAGTATTTCGTAAGCGAGTCATTTACCGCCACAATAGGGTACAGAAGCTTCCCATCTCTCTCCAAGGCTTTAAGCCTTAAAACTCCCGTTGTAGTCTCTTCGGTCCCGCCTAATATCCTCTCAATAGACTTAACATCCCAATCTCTTAGCATCTCCTTGGCATATCTAGTTTCTTCATTCAAAATGCCGTAGAAAAGCATATGTATTGTGGATGTTAAGTCGGCTCCATCATCCATTGTCACATCGGGCTGGGAGGAAATAAGCATACCTATAGCCTTATAGTACTGCTCCTTTGACATACCTCTCCAAGCGAACACGTGAACACCCATTTCAGCTAACGCCGCTGCAACATCATCCTGTGTAGATAACGGGTTGGAAGCAGACATCCATATCTCAGCTCCACCGCTAAGGAGAGCCTTTGCAAGTACAGCTGTTTCCTTAGTCACGTGCATACACATTGCAATTCTAAGCCCCTTAAACGGCTTCAGTTTCTCTAGTCGCTTTGCGATAAGCCTTAAAACCGGCATGTGAGCTTCTGCCCACTCTATCTGCGTTTTTCCTATTGGTGCTAGAGACGGATCCTTAACCCTATACTCGTCTGCCAAAGATATTTTTATCATCTCTATCACTTATGTCATAAATCTAGCTAAAGCAGCGCTGTTTTTAACGCTTCACCACAGGGACATTTCCTTTCCAGCGGTATCCTGGGTATCAAAGCCTTTAGAAGCTTTTTAGCTTTCTCAGTATTCTCCTTCATTACCCTAACGACTTCCTCAGCCGTAACGGGCTTTTCCGCCCAAACGTCGTAGTCGGTGACCATAGCAATAGTAACGTAACATATCTCGGCTTCTCTCGCGAGATTTACTTCCGGAACCAGGGTCATTCCTATAATATCACAGTGCCATTGTCTCCACAACCTGGATTCTGCTCTTGTCGAGAACCTAGGTCCCTCTATGCATATATACGTCCCCTTATCGTGCATTTTAATGTTAAGGTCACGTGCTGTCTTAACAACTATCTCCCTGAGCTCGGGACAGAAGGGATCAGCCATTGAAACGTGAGCTACTACTCCGCCGTCATAGAACGTATAGGCCCTACTTTTAGTCATATCAACGAATTGATCAGGGCATACGAAGTCTCCAGGCTTATAGTCCTCCCTCAAGCTACCTACGGCTGATACTGATATTATTCTCTTGACGCCTATTTCCTTTAAGGCCCAGATATTAGCCCTATAGTTGACCTTATGCGGGGGAATAGAATGTCTCGGGCCATGTCTAGCTAAAAACGCTACCTTAACGCCCCCAATAGACCCAACCTTTATGAAATCTGACGGAAGTCCATATGGAGTATAAACTTTTATTTCCTCAATTTCTGTCTCAAACCAATCTGGATCATAAAGCCCTGAGCCACCTATAATCCCTATATATGCCTCCACCTTTTTTAAACTCATTCAATCACCATTCAATTTTATTCCAACAAACTTATTTCTCTTATGGACGCTACAGGGGTTTGGCGTAAATGCCCAATTTAGAGTTTATATAATCTGCGAAAGCTTTTGTAAAACCGTATACTGTATACACCTCTTCAGCTCCACTCTTTTCAACATACTCTAGCAGTTGACTGAAATCGACGTGGCTTGATAGGGGATAAGCATTAGACTTATTCCATCTAATGCTCCACCCAGTACATACGATAGCTGGCTCCAGCTTTGCGTTAAGAGATAAATTCAACGGAATCAGATGAATGCCTCTAGGCTTTCCAGGAATATATTTACTAGTACTGATGTAGCTACCCAGAGGCGGACCATATTTCTCATGTATTAAATTGTACATGTATACTGCTGGATGAACTACAACGGGCATACCTATCCTAGAGACAGAAAGAAGGAAAGTTAATTCTTGAAGAGTGCCGAGGCTCCTCCCACCCACGTAAACTACGTCATACATATCCATTAAACCGACAATATTTTCCAGGATCTCACAGTATAATTTCCTTCTATCAGGAAAGATATAGCTCGGTAAACCGTACGTGGATTCTATAATTAAGACATCGCCTTTAAGAATTCTAGCTTTCTCCAACACCAATCTTTTGCTTAAGTTAACATCGCCAGTATATACTATTGAATCCTTAAAGTTAAGCCTAAATTGGAGGGAGCCTATACAGTGACCTGCATTATATGCCTCCAAGTAGATTCCATTTACCTCACCGCAAAATCCATCCTCTATATCAACAACTTCTCTAAGCTTAACGTCATGTTTCTTTTCAATAATCTCTCGAGTAGCCTTACTCATTACCTTGGGAACCTTACGTATAGCTCTCAACGCCCTAATACTGTAGTGATCACTATGAGCATGTGATAAAAGAACAAGATCAGGCTTAACGTTTGGAATAGATTTAGGATCAGCTAAAATGCATCTATCAGCGATTCTAATAAGTATTCCACCGTTGTATTTGACGTTAACCTTTTTACGCTCTAACATCATTTCACTCTAGGATGATATAGTGGAGGAAATCGACGCCTACGTCAAGCTACATATATCTCACATAGACGTTAATAAAGTTTTAAAGAATGGAAGCCAAGCGAAGCTAGTTCTAGGTAATGTTGCAATTAGGAAAGTAAGGTTATATGGTAGAGTACTGGAAATACGTAGATTTAGAAAGTTTTCTGATGTATTAATTGACGATGGGTCAGGGAACATAACGTGTCGAATATGGGAAGGAACGAGGATGCCCGAGCTTAAAGAAGGAGATCTAGTCGATGTATTTGGTCAGATAAGGCTCTATAATGAAAATCTATACGTAAAAACAGATATCATAAGGAAGATTAATGAGGAGTTCGTGAAACTGAGAGAAGCTGAAATCAAGCTAACAGAACTAATTCTTTTCAAACGCTAGCTATTTAACGGCAAGTCACTATATTACTGTCAGATAGATATGCCTAAAAAATCCCGTAAGGAGCAGCCAATAGATCTAACAAGTTTTTTCGTAGAGGAAAAGGAGGAGGTTCCAAAGCCTTCTAAGACTGCCGAGGAAAGGGATGTAAGTGAAGCTGCTAGGAGAGTGGAGAGCTATATTAAGACAAATAGAACAGTTTTAAAGTCCACGCTCTATAAGTGGGCCGTAAAGAACAATATCTCGCCGCAGGAGCTTTATTTATCACTAAAACAGCTTATTAAAGAAGGTAAAATAAAGAAAATATTTGACCATGCTAGAGAGGAGATAGCATATATGTATGTTTAACTGAGGTGGTGTCATGACGTATAGAGATTACCTTAAGGTTGAGGATATAGACGACTTTTTAAAGATAGCGGAGAAATGTGATGTAATCCTTAGAATTGATCCATTCCTCATAGTGAACTTCTATGGAACGATGTTCTATATAGACCTAGGTGAAATAGAGGAGGACATGGTTAAAAGGGTAATTTCGGGACTAAAGGCGAAAATAGTAAATATAAGGGAGACTAAATCATATAAATCGGTAAGCGAATTCTACTTGAAGGAAACACAAGCTTAATATAATCTACTGAACAAAAGGCTATAGTAGCGGTGGAAGATGTGCATATAAGCTATCAAAAATATGGCTATTACATAGGATACGAGGACTATGTCCTCATCAGCTGGTTTTCGGAGCTAATCAAAAGCGTCCTTCCTTCTGTAAGTGAGGGCGAGATAAACATAATGTCTAGCGTAGCGCTTACAGACTTTAAGAACTGGGTTAAATATAAGAGGCTTATTTTAGGAGAAAAAGGAGCCGATGAAAAAGTAGATGCTCTTATCTCATGGCTAATAGATAATCAGCCCAATGAATTGAAGAAAATAATGAGAGAGTGGCTTGAAAGCTGGCTACTTAAATGGCGACAGAGAGTTAAGATAATATTTGATGAGAACGAGGATACAAAGCAAGCAAAGAAGATTTTCGCTAAAACCAATAATGTATGGCGTAAAATACCCTATAAGGATGAGTTAAAGGAAATAATCATTGGATCGCTAATTAGTGTGGGTGAGATTTGTTTCACAGAGGTTATATCAGAAAGCATACTGAGGGGGGAATTGAATAAATATATGAATTACGTTAAGGATGAGGATAAGCTTTTAGAAATCTTAAGCAAAAATTCCATCCTGATACTTAAGGATGCCATGCGTAATGTAAAGAGGATTACCCGCATAAAGGGACCGCTAATTGTAGTACGCGTAGATACTAGTGTCCTTAAAACGGAGGAGGATGAGAGTAGAGGACAAAATAAAGGCAGTAGATGGCGATGGAATATATCCTTCTAGCTGTGGAAAGATGTTTATAGCTGGCATAGATGAAGCTGGACGAGGACCAGTAATAGGGCCGATGGTTGTAGCGTTAGTACTAGTCGATGAAAATGGAGAATTTTTACTCAAAAGAATTGGTGTAAAGGATTCTAAAACTCTTTCTAAAATGCAAAGACTTAGATTATCGAAAAGCATTCAAGTAATATGTAGGCAAGTTATAGTAGAAGTAGTTCAGCCGTCAGAGATAGATTCAGCCGTATACGGTAGAGCCGCAAAAAACCTTAATGATCTTGAGGCGAGAATTGCTGCACGTTTAATAGACAAGATAACGTTTACCCCGTGCAACGTATACGTAGATTCTCCGGACGTAAACACCATTAGGTATCGTAATACAATAATGAAATATCTATCCAGGGACGACATTGAAATAATAGTTGAGAATGATGCCGATAAGACGTATCCCGTTGTCTCGGCGGCATCAATTATAGCGAAGGTTAAAAGAGATAGCATAATTGAGGAACTGAAAAAAGTATATGGCGATTTTGGCTCAGGTTATCCTTCCGACCCTAAAACGAGAGCTTTTCTACGTAATATAGTAAAAGGCAGACGCATACCACCTATCGTTAGACGATCATGGAAAACGTTCAGGAATATTGTGAAGCAAAACCAAGCGGATACAATGTAGTTATATAAAATCTTCCTTTTCTCTTCGACTAAATATAACGTAGCCTTTGCTTTTACATATAGAAAGGTTTGTTTTCAGATTTTTCTATTAAAAGTTTATTTCTCTGAGATAAGTTTTATATTCCAATTAAATGTTTTTCAATAACGAGTAGGGTGTAATTATGCCTGTAGATATTTATGCAAATAAAAAATCAAGTACCGGAACTAAAACTAGGGTTCCCGATGTAAGCCCCTTTAGCGGCATGTGCCCCCTCTGTATCGAGGATTGCCCGGTTCTATGTGAAATAGGCTTATCCGCTATAAGAGGTAGGGAAGTAGTTTATCCGGTTCCTGACTATTTCGGAAAAAGCACGGCTGCATCAAACAAGGACTACGGGCTGGATTGGTCTCACTTCAATATACACGCTGAGTTAAGGGGAGCTAGAGGCATAGCCGAAGACTCCGACGTAGCAATATTCCCCAACGTCTCTGTTGAGACAAAAATAGGCGGCATACCACTTAAAGTACCATTCCTAGTGGCAGCCCTAGGATCAACAGCCGTAGCTAAGAGAAACTGGGATTCACTAGCCATTGGAACAGCTATATCCGGCACAATAATGACCATAGGAGAAAACGTAGTTGGAATGGATCCTGAAGCAAAATTTGATGCAAACGGTAAGGTCATAGACACAGTCGACTTGAAGTACAGAGTTGAAAAGTACAGAGAGTTCTGGGATGGAAAATATGGAGAAATAATTGTACAGACAAACGTTGAAGACCAGAGGCTAGGAGTAGACATCTACGCCTTAACAAAGCTGGAGGTAAATGCAATCGAGAGAAAGTGGGGTCAAGGAGCTAAAGCCATTGGAGGAGAAGTAAGAATACGGGATCTAAAGAAGGCTATAATGCTAAAGAAGAGAGGATACATAGTAATACCCGACCCCGAGGATCCAGCAGTCCAGGAAGCATTTAGAGACGGCATAATAAAGTCATTTGAGAGGCATAGCAGAGTTGGTATGCCAAGAGCGAGAGACTTCGTGGAGGATGTCGAGTGGTTAAGGGAGCATGGAGCAAAGTACGTTACACTAAAAACCGGAGCATACAGGCCAGCAGTAGTAGCATGGACATTAAAAGTAGCTTCTGAGGCAAGAGTAAACTACGTAACCTTCGACGGTGCAGGCGGAGGAACAGGAATGAGCCCCGTACCCATGATGCAGGAGATGGGCATACCTACTGTATACCTAGAATCGATAGTGCTGAAATGTATCAGGATAATGGATAAGAAGGGAATGTACATCCCAGACATAGCTATGGCTGGCGGCTTCGTCAATGAGACACAAGTATTCAAGGCCATAGCATTAAGCAACTTCGGGCAGGGCCCATACGTTAAGGCTATCTCAATGGCTAGAGCACCCCTTGCTGCAGTGTTTAAAGCAAAGTACTTTGCCGAACTCGCTAAAAGCGGGAAACTGCCACCTGCATTCGCCAAGAAATACGGAAGCGATCCAGAAAAGTTCTTCGTTGCACTACATGAATTAAAGCGCATCTATGGAGAGAGAGTAAAGGACATACCATACGGCGCCGTAGGACTATACAGCTACTTCGATAAAATGGCGTTCTCTCTAAAGCAGCTAATTGCTGGATGCAGAAAATGGAGACTAGACTTAATCAGCAGAGATGACCTATTTGCACTAACTGAGAGGGCAGCAAAGGTCACAGGTCTGCCACTACCTGAGGAAGCAGACGCTGACGCAATAGAGGAAATACTTGGACACTAAACTCGTTTATCTTTTTTCACAACTTCTAAATAATCATAGATGATTCCTTTTTTGACCATTTCTTCATAAACACGCCATATACGTTTAGCCGTCAGAAGACACGTGCAAAAGCCTTTTTCTTTGAGGACTTCTCTAACCTCATCACAAAAGTCGATAGGCCTAACTAAGGGATTAATATTAATAGCTTCAACTATAGCTTGCCTAATATCGCTGGTCCTCGGGTAGGGTTTCTTCAGGAAAACTCACCTAAATCTTAAATATGTATCCTGAATATATGATTATTGTGTGATGACTAGGAGGTGATCTCGGACAGGAGGGATGAAGACCTCCACCGCACTGATAAAGTATTTTAAGAATATCAACGTTTTCCTCTAACAGATGAAGAGCTGACTGAGCACCGATGAATGAGGAAACGAACCCGGGCAGATTCTCTCCATTAATTTTACCAACTAAACTAAGTATTTATTGAAGAAGAGGTAAATTTTTATTGGAGTTGTTTTAGAGCTGGGTTTTATATATTGAAATTTACTTCGTTAATTTTTCGATGCAGTTTAGGCAAACATATTTTTTCTTGAATAAAAAGCGTTTTTCAACGCAACAGTCTCTACAAGTGGTTTTTCCACATTCAGAGCACTTGTATGCATGCATCTTACATACGGTTTCTCCGCAGATATAGCAGCTAATGGTATGGTTATCGCATACAGGGGAAAAGCATTCGCTACATAGGGGAATTCTTCTGCTTCCTGTAACAACGGGTATGCCGCATACGATGCACCTTCCAGCGTATATATATCCTCGCTTCTTCTCGATGAAAACGGTACTCTTTAGGCCGTGTCTAGACACTTTCATTAAGGAGCCTTTGCCCTTTTCGAATTTTATATTGTTCATCTTAAATATTGGTCTAATAAAAATGTAGTTGAGTGGTCTCTTTAGATATGGTTCGTACTTCCTCCTTATGTTATCGGCTAGGATAGGGTATCTACTTACCATTTCCTCGGCTTCCAATATCTGTGCTAATTTCCTCTTTAATGTTCTTCTATGTTTCTTTAGTTCGAGGAGATATTTTCTGCTGTATCCTTTATGCTCGATGAGACTTAGCCTTCGCCTTCTACCTCTTTTCCCTATTTTTTCCTCTATTCTCTCTATTTCCTTCTCCAGTTTAGCTAGTTCACTGATTATCATGTTCTTCCGGGGGATTACGTTGTATTTATAATGGTTAATTCTACTCTCCAGTCTCCTCAGCTCCTTCTCCATTTTCAGTAGAATTTTCTCCTTAACTTTCTCGGCCAGCTCCTTCTCGTTATCCGGTGAAACAGAGGCTATTTTGACAACATCCGAGTAAACGATTTTCTCTAATACTATATCTTCAAGGAGCTTTCTAATAACGGATCGTGTTAGTTCCTTCTTCTTAGTGACCTTAAATGGCTTTTCATCTATGAAGATAACCATGTAGTCAGGGACTAAGGGATGAATAACTACTCTAATCTTCCGCTTCAATTTCTTCTCGATCTTTCCGATCGGTGGAATATCGGCTACTACTATTTCCTCAACATTAGCAATCCACCTAGATACCGTGGATGACTTAACGCTTAAAATATCATACTTTCCTAAAGGTATGTATGTTTTCTGTTTAACCTCAGTATCCCTAGGAGGCTTATATTCAGGCAGCTTTATTTCACGTTTATATTTGGCACATACAAGCTTTATCTCATCGGCTGTTAAGGCGCCTCTGTGATATGTCAGCAACCACCTAGGCCTAATCAATACAGTTTTTCCTTCATCGTAATTATGGTACAGGAATTCTAGGGTCTTTAGTTTGGCTAATATTCCGCCTGAATTATCCAGCTCCAATCCACTTCTCACTTTAGCTATATCCTGTTTAGTAGCTAATCGCCCTATGAATCTATTTGCAGCGTTTGATAGAACCTTGTAATCCACATCGACCGGATTTTGTGTTGCGAGTATTATTCCAAGGCCGAAGGCTCTGGCCTGCTTTATCAGCATTAGTAGGGCGCGTTTTGAGGGAGGAGCTTGTACAGGAGGTACGTATCCGACAACCTCATCGAAAACTAGCAGGTATTTTAGTCTATTAGTACCTTCTTTCTTTAACATCCAGCTATATAGACAGTTAAGTAATATTCCAACGAAGAAGTGTTTTTCGCTTTCGGTAGGTATCCATCTCAAGTCTATAACTGATATAGTTTTAGGCTCAAATAATCTATCCATATCCAGTTTCTCGCCGAAAAACCACGCCTTAAAACTTGGATAAGAAATTAGTAGGTTTAAGTCCCTAGCCAGTTTCTTACGTTCCTTCGAGGAAATGAACTCATCGATATTTAAGCTTCCCATCTTACTAATACTAGGATTCCTAACCTCCTCTATCAATTGTTCAATGCTTATACCTTCTCCTCTAGCCCATTTCTCATTTATTATGCTTGATAATAGTGCCAGTTCACGCCTCCTCTTTTCTGAGTAACCAATTAGTCTCAGAATGCTTAAAGCTGTAGATTCGAGCAGTTCATATGCGGATGATGGGTCTTCCTTAAGTAAGGTATCGTAGTTATATGGAGGATCGAATGACGGAGATATAGATAAGGGTATGCCTAAATTGCTTCTCGGAGTATATATCTTCACCCTAATATTTTCGGAAAATTCCTTCACATTGATTAGATCTAAGTTATATTGCCTAAGCTTTTTAGAATACTCCCTTAAAAGCTCATGATCATATACTTCAGGATCTAGACCACGTGCTCTAGCCTCTGCATCACACCAAGGTCTAAAACTTTCATAGCATGCTAGAGCCAGGGTTGTCATATCGCCCTTAGGATCAAGCACAACTACAGGTATTCCAGCTAATGCAGCGTCTTCAATTATTGCTTTCGAGAGAACGGTTTTACCCGATCCAGTAGCGCCAAGAATAACCGCATGTTTAATGAATTTATCTCTATCGACCGAAAAATCATGTCCTTCGATTGTTTTACCTAGGATAAACTCTGAAGGCATGACTTTTCTAAGTTCTTTCTCGGTGAACGTATATTAGCATATCCTTATTTCTTTCTGGATATATATACCCTATATCCGCCGGAACTAGCTATCGTATCCACGTTACCATATACATTCTCCATAATCTTCATAAGTCTTCTACCTCCCTTGTTATGACGGGCAACTATCTGAAGATAGCCATCTGGGAAGAGATAGTTGATGGATTCCTCAATTATCCTCCTTAAAATACTCATTCCAGCGGATTGGGGAGGGTTACAAATTATCGTATTAAACTTTTCGCTTTTAACGGGTTCATATAGGTAGCCCCATCTAACCTCGGCATTTCTAATTTTATTCAATTTAAGGTTGAGTTTAGCGTACTTTACTGCACGCTTATTTATATCGGTCATTATAACATACCCATTCGGTGAAAGGAGAGCGGCAACTATACCTAAAATACCGTATCCTGTGCCTAGATCCAGAATTCGCCAGCCATTGACAATTATCATTTTTTCCGCAAGTAGCCTAGTTCCTTTATCCAGCTTTTTTGCCGAAAATATACCTGATGCACTAATAATTTCGATTACAAATCCACGTAAATCTACTCTAAACCTATATTCCCTTAGGCTACTTTTAGGCTTTACCGAAAAATAATGATTTTTAGAGTTTTTATTCATGACACTATAGAGAAATCTCCCATTTTTCGCCGGGCTTTAATATAACAACCTTAGTGGCAGGGCTATACTGCTTAACGTACTCTTCAAACTTCTTAGGATCCTGCCTTATAGCTGGAAAAGTATTATAATGCATCGGTATAGCCACCTTGGGGCTGAATAGTGATATGAACTTTGCTGCCTGACGTGAATTCATCGTAAAGTATCCTCCGATGGGAACTAGCGCTATATCTATTGGATATAATTCAGCATAAAGTTTAATATCGTAAAAGAGCCCTGTATCGCCTGCATGATATACGGATGTATTTCCTTCAGCAACTATGTAGCCTACCGGGGAGCCGATTTCAGATGAATGAAGGGCTGGCGTCATGACTATCTCTAGTCCTTCTACGTTAGCTACACCACCTATATTCATGCCTACTGTTTTGCTAATTCCCTCTCCAGCTGCGTGTTGAGCAATTTCATAGATGGAAACTAATGTGGCATTGAATTTTCTACATATCTTAGTAGCATCCGCATAATGATCCCCGTGGTAGTGAGTGACAAGAACCACGTCAGGAGCTGTTAATTCCTCTAACGTAATTGGAGCAACAGGGTTTCCCGAAATCCAAGGATCGATAAGAACTACTTTCTCCTTAAGTTTTATTTCAAAAGATGCATGCCCGAGCCATCTTATATAGCCCATTCTCTTCCACCTCTTTTAGGCTGATAAGGGGGAGCCGCATTTCGGGCAGAATTTAGTGTCGGGTAGGGTTAGTGTTCCACATTGTTTACATCTAATTGCGCCTAGGCTTACAGCTTTTTCCTCTAGCTCCTTCAGCTTCAGTATCATTTCATCCCTCTTCTTAACGTAGTCGCTTCTAATCTTTTCATATATTTCCGGAGAAACCCTATCCCTCAAATCATCGAGAAGCTGTATTTGATCAGCAAACTCCTTAATAGTCCTCTTCCTATCCTCAATATCCTTCAACAACTTTATAAGCTCCTCCCGTGCTTCCTCAGAAATAACTGGTACCGCTTTTTCAACTCTAGGAGGCAGAGGCATTTCCACTTTAGGCGGTTTTTCCACAGTTATTGGCTGAATTTCAGCTGCTTTCTCTTCCGGAACTTCAGGCTTAGGTTGCGGCATGGGAGCTACGGCTGCTTTTTCCTCGGTAACTTCAGCTTTGGGAATTACTGGTGCTTTTTCCTCAGTTTTTTCCTCGGTTTTAGAAATGGATTTTAAACATGGAGGATCATCAGGGTTCTCGACGTTGACTCCCAGCTTTAGGCATCTTCGTCTACTAGTTGAGTAAAATATACAGTTTAAGCACGACCTTGGATTCAAATCTTTTTCACCTACTTCAACTTTATACATATTATAGCCAGTTAATATTTGTAGCTATTCGTTAATATAATTACACCATAAAAGCTTATGCATAATAGGAATCAATGTGTTAAATTTAAAGGCGTAACGAAGGGTGACCAATTTATTAAATTTAGTTTTATAGATTTTACTACCAAATGTCATCTGCATTAAAGATGTTTGCTTAATAACTTTGGAATTTCTGATGGAATGCTAGCTACAGCTACGCCGTTTTTTCTTAAAGCTTTAACCTTGCTCTCGTAATCTCCCATTCCAAGCATTATTATTGCACCGGCGTGTCCCATCCTTTTTTCAGGGGGCGCGGTCTTGCCAGCAATATATGCAACTACAGGTTTTGGATAATTTGTTTTAGCAATATATTCAGCGGTTCTTTCCTCCATATCTCCTCCTATTTCGCCGACTATAATCACAGCCTTAGTCTGAGGATCTTCCTTAAACATTTCTAGAACTTCAATGAAGTTTAGGCCAGTTACAGGATCCCCTCCTATGCCCACAGCTGTCGTTATGCCATAGCCATGGTTAGCTAAAACCCTAGCTATTTCATAGGTTAAGGTTCCGCTCCTGGAAACTAATCCTATCTCCCCTTCCTTAAACATACTTGCTGGCATAATGCCTAGTTTACATTGACCTGGAGTTATTATTCCAGGAGTGTTGGGTCCTATTATGTATATGCTCTTGAGCTTAGCATAGCGTATAAACTTGAGGGTTTCATGAACAGGTATATGTTCCGTTATAACTACTATTGGGTTAAGCTCTGCGTCGATTGCTTCAAAGACTGCGTCTGATGCATACTTAGCAGGTACAAATATTATTGAAGCGTCGGCATTGTGTTCACGTAGAGCTTCTCTAATAGTGTTATAGACTGGGACTCCATGTATCGTCATACCGCCCTTGCCCGGAGTAACTCCTGCTACTATCTTTGTTCCATACTCAAGCATTAACTTAGTGTGGAAGCTGCCTTCCCGACCAGTAATACCTTGAACTATAACCCTAGTATTTTTACCTACGAGGATTGCCATTACATCGCCTCCTTAACTAAATTTACTACATGCTTTGCAGCTTCATTCATATCTGAAAAAGCCTTTATACCATACTCCGACAATATTTTTCTCCCCTCTTCCTCTCTTGTCCCTATCATCCTGACGACTATAGGCTTCTTCGCATTTACGGATGTTATTGCCTCAACTATTCCTCTCGCAACTTCATCGCATCTTGTAATTCCGCCAAGAATATTGATGAAAACAGCCTTTATTCTATCATTTCTCAATAGAATCAGTAATGCCTCTCTTACTCTCTCAGCGTTAGCGCCACCACCTATATCTAGGAAGTTCGCCGCTTTTCCGCCAAAATATTCTATTATATCCATTGATGCCATGGTTAAACCAGCTCCATTGCCGATTATGCCTATATCCCCATCTAGCTCTACGTAGCTGAAGCCATACTTCTTGGCAACTTTTTCATTCTCATTTAGCCTCATATAATATTTCTCTGCAAGTTCCTTATGCTTAAATAGGGAGTTATCATCAATTATGATCCTAGCATCAACAGCTATTATTTTATTATCTCGGGTTATGACGAGAGGATTAGATTCAACTAGTTCACAGTCATAGTCTATGAAGACTTGATACATTTTCCTAGCTATAAGAGATGCTTCTTTTCTAAGTTTTTCATCTAGACGCAGACTAGCAACTACGCCCCTAACGTGGAAATCCTTTAATCCGATTAAGGGATCTATAAAATACTTACTGATCATTTCCGGGTATTGACGGGCTATCTCCTCTATCTCCATACCTCCTATCCTAGAGGCTATTATTACAGTCTTCCTTAGAAATCTATCAATGGTTATGCTTAGGTACATTTCTCTGGCTATATCGACTCTTTTGACGACCAGAATTTTCTCTATCTTATACCCCTTAATCGATCGTTTGAACATTTCTCTAGCCTTAGCTTCAGCTTCCTCTGGCGTATCTGCAAACAGTATTCCTCCAGCCTTACCTCTACCAGCTACTGGAACTTGAGCTTTTAAGACCACAGGTCTATTTAATTCCTCAGCTATCTTTCGTACTTCAGCGGGCGAAACAGCAAGGCCGCCACGCTGAACAGGTATACCGTATTTTGCAAATATATCCTTAGCCTCGTACTCGTACAGCTTCAAGATTTCACCATTCAGATGTAGAGGAACGGAAATATAAGTGTTGAGAGTATAATATATGCTATGTAGGCAAGTATCCCAGCTGCAAATCCTTTGGCTCCGCTTAATTTCGTTATACTTAAACAAAATGCAATGTTTAATACTAAGCCCCAAAGCACTACAAATGTATAGATGGCTGTAGTTATCTGCCCTAATTCCAGCGGAAAATATTTCATCCATTCATTTATTGACAGCTTCACATAGTAGTTGTACTTCCATATACTAGCTCCATAGGGAACCACGACCTCTAGCTCAGGCACATGAATGACAACTATACTTTTCACTATAAGGTCTATTAAGGAGCCAAGCATTCTAGCACTTAAAACATAACCTACAGCTGAGTAACCTGAGGACGCTGTCGATCCGAAAAGTTTCGAAACAAGATAGTTTGTAAAATAGAGTATAATCCATGCAAATATCAGATTTACTGAGAAAAGTAGAGCTTGTAACGCAATAATGTTCTGACCTATATCCAGAAACTTAAATTTATTAAAAGCTGTTGCGTTAACAAAGTATACTCTAATGTATTTATCGCCAGCTTCGGCTGTATAGTTTCCGAGTAGCTCTCCCTCTCCTAGCAATAAACATACCCTATTCAATACGAGAATTGTAGATAAGCTCTGAAATATTACCGTAAGAATTATCGCTAAAATCGGTCCAAGTTTATCGGGAGTTTTCGCTATCTCATCGTATGTAGTGAATGGGTTGTAGAGAACCCTAATTACACGTAAGATAGCGTTAGACAGTTTTTCGAGCAGTGTTTTCTTTTCGGGTTGAATATATATAACAACGTATTCCCTTTTTTTCCTAGCCTCAGTAAAGGGGAAGTGCATCATGCATCATCCTGGGGACAGCTTGTCATCATCGAACAAGAACCCATCTTAAGAGAATATTTTCTAACTATATATTAATTTTAAGACGGTAGTTTATTCATTTTCCTGAACTTGAAATATGCTATAGATGCTACTAAAGCCACGAAAACTACGAGTACTACGTCGAACATGCTTATGTCTTCATTTAAAGGTATCCTTAACTCAACGCTACATAAGTTTTCGCCAGATATTATTAGCTTAATACCTTCACGTCCCACCTTCAGCCTATGGAAGGATAGCTGTAAAATTCTGTACTCGAGAGGTTTCAGCGTCTTTAATTCGGTATAATTTAAGGTCCTTCCATCTTCTAAATTTTCTAGCCTAACGCTTAAGTTTCTTAAATAGAGGAACTTACTCGGATTATATACCTTAACATATACAATAATTCTATCGTATTTCTTAACTACATCGTGCTTAACAATGTTTACAATAATTTTATCTCTATAAACTCTACGGCTTAATGGAAGACATATCTTATTCCCTAGGCATGAGATACGCTGAACAGCTAACTCTATGGTTCCGTTGGATGAAGGCTTTATCTCCAACTTAAAGATTCGGTCGGCTATTTTCTCAACCCTAGCGTTGTCTATTTCTAGCAGATTCAAAGGATAATTACTCTCTAGAAATACTGTAATTAAGTAATTATCGCCTGTCACATTAACTACATTTAAATATACTCCTATTACTCGAATGATTAAAGAATTGATAGCTCTTATTGAAAATGGGCCTTCAGCCGATATGCGTATGGCAGAGGCATCTCTTATATCTCTAGCATTAATGCTTAGCAAGTATAATCCGGGCTCTACTTCTACAGCCTTTCCTGAAACATTAGCTACCATATCTACATTAGACGCATAGCTACCATTGTGTGCCCATGTAACAGCTATACGCATTTCGATTTTTCCTTTAATGTAATATATTTCCCTACATTTAATCGAGTATCCCGTGAATACTAGCCTTAAGCTATATGGCAATTTTATAACTCTGGAGGAGTTCTTTTCCAGTAAGTAGAACTGATAGATTCCATCGCTTGGATAATTACATGAAACATTAAAGCCAGTTTTTGTCCCATTTAAGGGCAGGACAATTTCAACCTCTGGCCCAGTGACGAGGAGATTATACCTATTAGAGAAATCAGGTGTCGTATTTAGACCAGTATTTACCAGTATTTTTTCTTTAACGTTTGCTAGTGTTCTCTCAGGTGTAATGCTCATGTAGATATTGGAATAAAGCACGTTAATTTTGCATGGAACGTATGCCTGTATTCCGTGAGAGGCTGAAGTAATCGGTATTATCTCAAGAGTTAAGTTTTTGAAACTACCTATTAGTCCACCTAAATCTAACGCTAAGACTCCTGTACCGTTTTTAAGAGTACATCGCTTCCCAATTTCGTTGCATATTACAGTTATTGAAACAGGTTTATCGTTATGGGCAAACGTTGCTCTTAAACATACCCTAATAGTACTTGCTTTATCGTTAATAAGGTAGATTCTACAGTCGCTTGACAGCCTGATATAAGTAAAAATCACCCTCGGTGTATCTATCAAAAATTTGCTTACGTTATTCACCGCCGTTAGCAGTCTCGCATAAATCTGCAAGCACCTGGCTCTATGAGAGCTGATTTCAAGAAAAGAGGGTAGAAGCAGAGTTCTAGTAATGTTAAGATCCGGGATACATACCTCTACGGGAACCTCATTTATTTCTCTTTGATTATGTCCCCAATAGGCTTTAAGTGAAAGAACAACTGTATCATTTACGTTAGCCCATATGTATTCGTTATCAATATCAGTAAATCCAGAGACTGCGTTTGCCTTAATGATAATTTCCGTTGAGATAATGCTGACCTTAACGATATTACTTACGTTATTGCCGTGATATGTAACGACAAACGTTAAGTTATGTACTCCTATGGGAGCCTTAAATGAAATTACGGCTGTACCATTTATAACGGGGGCCTGAAGCCCATTGCTTAAGCATTTCACAAGGTAGTCCTCAGGTATCCTGTACCCTGTCAGATTCCACCTGACATAGAATCGCAGATACACGGTAGATCCAGAGTTGATCCATACGAGATTCCTCTCAGGTATTAGTTGCGGGCCTATCCATGTTATCGTGAATGAGAAGCAATTATTGGATTTAAATCTATGTATTGGGTCTAAAACGCTTAGTGTATAGTTTCTTTTTCCTATTCTTTCCTCACTGAGAGTAATTACGACGGTATCATTGCATGCTATTTCGCTTGAATTGATGTAGATAATCAGCTGTTTAACATCCTTATGCGTATGCTCCCACATCGCCTTAAGAGTTATCTGTGCTTCGCATCCGACCGGAACGGTATCCGTGAAATTCAATACTCGGAACTTAATCCTAGTCCATGTAATATTCCTTATAATGAAGTCGCCGTAGAGCTTCGTGATATTGTAGGGAGAGTTAATAACGTATAGTTTGTAGCTAAATATGCCCGTAGTATTTTCTGTAAGGTATACTTTCAGGATACCGTTAATACACTGAAATAAGTCCGATTTTCCTTTTAACGAGAAGAGAGCTCTATCAACTGCCGTATCGTTATGGGCCCATGATACATTTAAGCAAATACATATGGTTTTTCCAACTTCAATCCAAGCCAAGGACTCGTTTAGAAGCCTTAAACGTAACCCTGTCCATGTTATACTAAATCTAGTCTTGCCAGAGACGTAGGTTATGCCGTTTGGATATGTATGAATGGATATAGCGTAGATTTCGCTACAGATGGAATCGCTAGTCAACTCTAAGGTCAATGGAAGAAAACCTGAAGCCGCATATAGACCGTCGGTAGATCGTATAGATGTTTTTATCTCCCCGATTTCCTCTCCATTATGGCTCCAGTAGGCTCTAATGGAGACTTTCACCCTTTCTCCAGTATTGGCTATTTCCTTTGACTTAACCTGAATTACAATTCTTGTAAAAACTATGCTAAAGCCTAAATTGTCTTTAATAAGGCATACATTTCGTCCATCTAAGCATGCCGTAAGTTGGCATCTAATAGCTGTATCATTAAGTCCACCATACTTAAGTATGGCAGCTCCGTTCTCATCAGTCTTTGAATGTATACCATTTAAAGTATCGACAATAAAGATTCCTTGTGCAGGTGTTCCATTAAACCATATTACATTAACTCTTACGGTTATGTTATCTCCACTGTTAACCCAGAAGCTCCGAGTATTTTCATCGAAGTATCTATCCGAACTCAACCCTGCAAATACCACACCATGCCATGTAATTGAAAATAATTTAGTTGCAGAAATATGTGTATATGGTATAGACGCTGTGACACTATAGTTCCTTCTGCCGACGTTATCCTCATAAATCATAAACGTAGTTTCCCCCAATGAACTGGTGATGTTCTTTACCCCTATAGGCCTAAGAAAGACTTCAGCACTAGTTACAGGCGAGCTATTGTGAACCCATTTTAACAGTATGTTAATGCGCATTTGATTTCCTATGCAATAGTCGGTTGGGTGAAGTACATCTATACATATATCTGTGACTATAATTCGTGCAATTTTGAATCCGCATCTCGTTTCATTGTACCATAGTGCACCTACCCAAAACTCTCCATAGGTTTCCGGTGCCGTTATTTTATAGCTATCGGCTTCACCTATTATATTGTAATAGGCATCGTAAAGAACGAGCTTTATACGTCCACCTGAAATGTTTCCGAGGAGCATTACGTCAATCATTTCCCTAGGCTTAAAATAGTTGTCAGCATGCCCCCTATAGCATGGTATAACTTTACTAATGGTATTTTTAGACCTAAATTGAAGAATATGGCTCTTACGAGCATTAAACGTAATATTCCTTCCGGTAGCTACACCATCTAACCTTATATCGAAGTAAAATGATGGTAGGTATATGAAACCGTTTTCATATAGGTCGCTGGAATTTATGCTAACCATATGCTCTACATTTTCGCTCGTTGTAAGGTATGCCTCATGCCTGGCTGTAGAGTTATCGTAGATGACTAAGGAGAGCTGACTTATGGTTAGACGTGAATTAACGTATGAACATTCTGTTCCCGAGGTATAGAATATGAATGAAAGCCTTAATTTCCCTCTTTTTCCAGTAATAACGTTAAACCTATACCTGGTAGAATTTCTGTTTAAAAATATATCATTCCTGTAAACTTCTTCTCCATTAAGAGTTAAAACGAGCTTTAATTTGCTTATGTATGAAGCGTTTTCTCTCGTTATTGCTTGCAACATCGCATAGAAGGATATTGTAATTCTCCAGTTTCCAGCTATAACGGTAGTGGATATATTGGATTTAATATATGCGCCTTTAGCAAGAATTATATGGTTAAGCATAATCTTTTTATCCTTAGCTAGGTAGCGTACGTACGCATCTCCCTTTTTCTCGAATGTATGGCTCAGCTGTCTTCTACTAATGTCTAAAGATCTAGCTAAGGTAACATAGATCCCGCTAAGCTCTATTCTATGCGTAGGAGAACTAATTGCTGTCACAAAAGTATAGCTATCCGACAAAAATATAATGCTAAATAGGAGAATTAAAGTGAAAACATGAACTATTCTATTTGTAATAAATATTCCAGGTTGAATCAAGCCCCCTTAACTTATTATCAAGTTTTAATATTACTCTGCGGGATACTATGGCGAGTATCTGTGCTCGTTATAGCGTTTGCCCCCAAAATAAAATAAAGGAGTTTGTACTGGCATGACAGGTTAATCATTAGAAGAAGCAAATATATACACGATGACCTGATGATATGGAAGGTGGATATAATGAGGATAAATGGTAAGCAACTAGGGTTATTTCTGGGACCATCTCTCTTTTTATTGCTTCTTCTAATTCCTCCTCTTCCATATACAGATATCGTAGCCTCGAGGATCGACTTACCGTTTGATAAAGCCCCTCAGTACGCCTTAGGAGTTTTATTGTGGATGGCTGTATGGTGGATTAGCGAGTGTGTGCCACTGGGATTAACAGGCTTAATAGCACCATTAATGCTCTCGATAGCAGGCATCCTCGCATGGAAAAGTGCATTAATGGTGTTCATGCATCCAATAATCTGGATATTCATGGCTGGCTTTATCCTAGCCAAATGTTTTAGCAAATGGGGTTTAGATAAAAGATTAGCCCTTTCACTTGCTTCAATATATAAGGGTAGCAATCCAATGCTAGCAACATTTTTCGTAGCATGTCTTCCCGTTTTCGTGTTAACGACAACTGGGTCGATAACTGCCTCAACGTCAATAGTATATCCGCTTCTACTTGCATATCTCAAAACGTTAAACCTGAGCGAAAAGAGCAGGTACGCTGAAGCAAGCATGATAGCGTTGGGTCAGGCGGCAACAGCAGGGGCAATGCTACTACTAATAAGCACGCCACCTAACCTAGTCGCAAAAATAGTACTTGAATCCATGGGTGAACAGTATTCTGTGAATTTCTTTGATTGGTTTATCGTAGGGACGCCCCATGCAATATTAGGGCTTCTAATATCTTGGCTTGTAACGTTCTATGTTGTTAAGCCTGAGATGAAGACAATAGAAAAGTTGAAGGAGAGAGTAGAGTTGGAGAAGAAAAAGCTGGGATCAATGAGTGCTGGCGAAAAGTTAACGTTAGTAGCTTTCGTTATGGTTCTAATATTATGGATGATTCCAGGTTTTTTAGCAATAGCATCTAGCATACGCCCAGAGTTGTCAAGCATTTACGGATATATTAAGCAGGCTCTTCCCGAAGCGGCACCAGTCGTAATATTAATGATCTATGTTTGTCTCATAAAAGTTAAAGGAGAGCCTATTTTGGAATGGAACGAATTGCTACGTGGAATAGATTGGAACGTAGTTTTCCTCTTCGGAGGAGGAATAGCGCTAGGCTCAGGATTAGATAAAAGCGGTTTTTCATCATGGCTGGTCGAAATAGTTACCCAGAACGTCCCGTTCATAAGTGATGTATGGACGCTAACCCTAATTACGTCAGTTATAGGTTTCCTAATAACCTATCCTGCATCCAACACTGCATCAGCGTGGATTGCATGTCCAATAGCGGTAACATTAGCTAGAAGTGCGGGAATAAATCCAATAATACCCGTAATAGCTACAGCGCTAGCATGTTCGATCTCAAGCGCTCTCCCATCAACAACGCCGCCCATGGCGATAGTATACAGCTCAGGGTATATCAGGATGTGGAATATGTTTAAAGTTGGAATGATATCGGATACGATAAGGTTTATTATACTTATAGCGCTGGAGCCAATGCTGGCCTCCATGCTATGTGGCATGAAGGGATTTCCCGTGTATATATGATTATTTTCGTTGCATTCTCTTTTTTAATTTCTTTTCAAGTTCTAGGTAGGGTTTAGGATATAGAATGAGGCTTAAGCAGGCGAATGGTATCAATAGTAACCAATCCGTCAACGTAAGAGGGGTAGTGTCAAAGAAGTGGTTAAGGAATGGAACATAAATTATGCTAAGGTGAAGGATAAGCGCTGTTATCACCGATACCACAAGCATTTTGTTTGCGGTAACACATTTCCAGGAACTAAATATGTATGTTTCTTCCGATCTACATATAAACGCTAGAATTAGCTCAAATAAGATAGCCTGTGTAAATGCTAGCGTTCTTGCTTCATCAAGCGTCTCCTTCATCTGCAATGCTATGTAAAATGGTGTAAGCCATGAAATAAGCGCAAGTATTACTGTTGCAATAATAAATACTATCATGCCATGATAAATTTCTTCCTTAGGATCCCTAGGTTTCTTTTTCATAATTCCCTCATCCGGAGGATCCATACCCAGTGCTAGAGCTGGTAGCCCGTCAGTTACCAAGTTTATCCATAGAATCTGCTTAGGAGTAAATGGTAGGGGCAGGTCTAGGAGCGCTGCAAAGAATACAACGAATATTTCATCCCAATTAGCTGATAGAAGTAGCCTTAGGAATTTCCTTATATTCTCATATATCGTTCTGCCCTCCTTTATGGCTGAAACTATTGTAGCGAAGTTATCATCCGCTAAAATTAGGTCGGCAGCTTCCCTCGTAACATCCGATCCTCTGACGCCCATCGCAATACCTATATCAGCTTTTTTCACCGACGGTGCATCGTTAACACCATCCCCTGTCATAGCTACTATATGCCCTTTCTTTTTCAGGGCGTCAATAATCCTAAGTTTATGTTCCGGCGACACCCTAGCATAAATTCTAACTTCATCCACTAACTTAAGGAATTCTTCATCACTTAAATTATCCATATCCTTTCCAGTAAGGACTATCGTATCACTTTCATCCTTAATTAAACCTATCTCCTTAGCAATAGCTACGGCCGTTTCCCTATGGTCTCCGGTAACCATTATGACAGTTATTCCCGCTTCCTCTGCAACCTTGATAGCCTCTCTAACTTCAGGTCTAGGAGGATCAATCATTCCCACTAGCCCGAGCAGAATTATATTTCGCTCTAAATCACCTTCGGATTTATATTCAATTGAGAGAGGCCTATATCCGATAGCTAATACTCTTAAGGCCTTCTTGGCCATGGATCTAGCTGTTAGAAGAATTTTTTCCTTTTCTTCCTTCGATATCTCATATACCTTGCCAGCTTTCTCGATATATTTGGCTCTCTCAACTATGACTTCCGGAGCTCCCTTTATGAAGAGCATAATTTCCCCATCGGCTCGTCTATGTATTGTACTCATCCTCTTCCTAATCGAGTCGAAAGGAATCTCATCTATTCTAACGTACTCTTTCTCAAGTTTCTCCTTGCTGAGTCCCGCCTTTTCAGCTAAAACAACTAGAGCTCCTTCTGTTGGATCACCTATAATTCTCCATTCTTTATCGTAGAATTCCAGCCTAGCATCATTACATAATGCACCTGCAAGAATTAGCTTCATAAGCGTAACATCTTCTTTCGGGTTAATGACTCTATTTTTAAGATAAAATTTTCCTTTAGGCTCATATCCCGTGCCAGTTACATGTACTCTTCTATCCCAAACATATATTTCCCTCACTGTCATCTCATTTTTCGTCAGCGTACCCGTCTTGTCGGTACATATAACGGTGGAACTGCCGAGAGTCTCTACGGAGGATAGCCGCCTAACTAT
>Ga0190310_1000115_pt1 | contig 30421 bp, 35 predicted proteins | sample 48700778_MG_FD_165059 | JGI IMG/M metagenome (GOLD analysis project Ga0190310, IMG submission 165059) | Hydrothermal vent sediment bacterial communities from Southern Trench, Guaymas Basin, Mexico - 4870-07-7-8_MG | ecosystem: Environmental > Aquatic > Marine > Hydrothermal vents > Sediment ... | reverse complement strand
GCAATAACTCGGGGAGAGTACGAGGGACTGGATATAGCGGCTACAATGGAGGAGAAAATAGATCTATTTACAGCTTTACACTTACATACAAAGGGATCAGCTGAAACACTGTATTATAATGATAAGGGAAGGCTCGAACCAGGATATAGTGCTGACTACATAGTTGTTGACAGAAATCCCCTGGAAATAGGTGATCCAAGGGAGCTATTGAAGATAAGAGTTATTGAGACAAGAATAGCTGGGAGGAAAGTATATCCATAGTAGATTATTCCCTAATTACTTAAACACCACCAGTGACTACATAGGTTTAGAGAGGGATTATCTAAATAGATCCTTCCACGGGCGTCCATGTATATTGAGAATGCATGTATAGGTAGTCCTAGATTATATGCTTTACACAATAGTTCATCAATAACCGGGTCTCCTTCCTTATAAGGCATAAAGCATCTAACACCTCTCATACCAGCTATGAATACAATGGATGCATTAATACCTCTCTTCCAAAGACTCATTAATTCCATTATATGTCTTCTACCACGAACACTACTGCAGTCAGGATACATAGCCTCACACATAGATCCACGGAGAACAGCGCTTTTTGTCTCAACATAGACTCTTGCACCATTACATTCTAAAAGATAATCAAGGAGAGAATCATTAACTCTGGGATTCCTTTTAAGGACTATACAGTCCCTAAGCCATGATAATAAATTATTCTCTATAATTTTTTCAAAGGATCTATTTTGAACAATAGTGTCAATAACCATGTACGAACCACTATAAAGAGGATCAGACAGAGCTATAAGTCCATACTTAAGCTTAGAACCATTAAACTTTATACAAAGTCCTTTCCTACCACCAACTAATACATCATATAGAGACCAGTATTTGTAAGATGAGCATTATCTTCACGATCACCTATTTTTATCCTAACAGTAAATCTATTCAAACGATTAATGAATATACAGTTAAGAACATCCAAGACCTCATTAATTACAATCATGACCTAAACACCATTCTACATAAATAGTAAAGAATAAACATTATATATTATATCTTGTACAAGGATATTCTATATAGTATTTTCTCCAACAGTTCTCCTACTATATAGTATTGATAGGTTAAATCCACAATATGGACAAAACCTTGCGCCAGGAACAACTTGTCTTCCACACGATGGACAAAACCTAATAGATAAACTATTATCGATATCTTCAACTGAAATATCTTCTTTAACGCTATTACCTTCTAATGCCTTCTCATACTCTCTCTTAAGATCATCTATTGTTAAATGAGTATAGATCTGTGTCGTCTTAACATCGCTATGCCCTAGAAGCCTCTGTAAGGCAAAAAGATTCATGCCTCTTCTTAAAGCACGTGTAGCAAAAGTATGCCTCAGTACATGGGGCCTAATTCTCCTATAATCAATACCTGCTCTCTTAGCAATTCTCTTAATCCTCTTATACAATCCACTATAGGTAAGAGGTATCAAATAATCATTATCCCTTAGACCCTTAAGCTTAATCCAAGCTCTTATTGTATCAAGGGTTTCTCGAGTAACAAGAACTCTCCTCTCACGACCATATTTTGCCTCATGAACAATTATCTCTCTATTCTCAAAATCTATATCACTAACTCTAATACCCAATAACTCACGGCTACGAAGCCCTGTGTCAAGGAGTAAACGTATTATAATACTATCTAATGGGTCATTACACGATCTAAGCAGCTTATCTATTTCAGTATCACTTAATGCTTCAACTTTACTAGCTGGCTTACGTGTAACAGGTATGGATAATCTGATGCCTAGCCACTCAAGAAATCTCCGAACAAATAATGTATAATAATGTAATGTAGTCATCCAAGACCTGCGATCTCTAGAACGCGATCTATTAAATCCTTTTCTAAGTCGCTCAAGCCTCCATCTATTAACATCACTTAATTTAACATCCTTAATCCTCTTACTACCTAGGAAATCAAGGAAATCCTTAATAGCTGAATAATAAGCCCGAATAGTCTCATCACTAGCACCAGCACTAGCTAAGGCTATTAGGAACTCTTCAAGAATATTGTAATTATCAAGTTCAAGGATCTCTTGAGGTGCTTTACCAATATCAAATCCTCTAGGCATACCATACCAGCACCATAGACATATAATAAAATAGATCTACCCTTAAAATAGATGTCATACATTAATACTTTGGATATACTCAGATAATACTATATCTTACCAGTTTTATCTCTAACTAATAATTCAGTCTTATTCTCGGGAGACACTATATTGGTAAAGATAAGAAGATTTATATGGCTAAAAATATTACTAATAATAAGCATCATATTAATCACTGGCTTATTCTATAGAATATCTGGTCACTTAAATAACTACATTATAAGAGGAATGAATAATGTAATGAGTCTAGGTGTTAAAATAATTACTCTTGAAAGAAGACTTCTTAGAATAAATAATTTCTTAAAAAGAATTTACTATAATTTTCTATACTCAATGGATTACGAGATTATTATACTACATTTAAATAAAGAAACTATATTTTCATTAAACCTCTGCTTTAAGAGTAAATTCATAAACATACATAGCTTTAGTTGAGGGGAGATGCTTTGGTAAAACTAGTGTCAATGGTGCTAAAGGAATTAAGGGGACCATATGTTCTAATATCTAAGTCTACTTGTCTAGAACTTGGAATAAAGAAAGGAGATTATGTACTATTATCAATTAATAAGAGAAAAACAGTAGCTATTGTAAAAGATATAATACCTAGAATTGCAACAATCATTGTTAGCTATGAAATAGCTAAATTACTTAATCTTAAAGAAGTAGATCTTATTGAAGTACATAAACCAGTTATAGAAAAGGCAAGCAAAATCTATGTAAAAATAATCGAAGGAGAAATAGATTATTTAAAGTTAAGGAACTTTCTATCCGGTAAAGTAGTACTAAATAATTCATCAATAGATATATCAATAGAAGGTACTCGAGCTAAAGCTAATGTACTAGTTGAATTAGGCGAAAATGATAAACTGTATCTTATAAGCTATGATACAGTCATAAAGATCCTTGATGTAAAGGAAAGTACATCCCCATGTATATCTGGTAAGCGAAATATTGAATTAGATATACCAAATTATCTATTAGACTCTATAAAAAACGCATTTAATAATATTGGATTTATGTTAGAAGATTGCAATAGTACAGGAAAATGTCCTGATTTTATCGATCTAAGAGCATACAAAATAATAAAGGGCTTCATATATGAGATCCTTATTATATGTAGATTCTACAATAGCATCTTAAGAAAGGAGATCATAGACAAAATAATATACTCTATACAGAAATCAGAGAGATTGCCTAATATGGTAATTATACTAGTTAGAGATATGGATGAACACTCCATCTCTATTGCACGCTCCAAAGGAATATTTTCAATTAAGATCCCTGTTAGCGGAAATGGTAATGATATTGAAGAAGTAATTAGCAGTAAGATTAAAGACTTATTTGAAACTCTAGCCAATAGAATCCCTGATAACACGGAGCACTCTATATTGACAAAAATAAAGAATATATATTCGGGTCTAAGAACTCTCGTAGAAAATAGATCTCTAGAGGCTGAAACATAGAATAATTTTCTAAATGACATAGCTTTAAATTACTTGCATATAATAGTTGCTTCTTGGTGTGTAGGATATGATTGATAGAGTGGTCATTACTGGCGGTGCTGGTTTTATAGGTAGTCATATAGTTGATAAACTTGTCAATGAAGGTATTAATGAGATCAGGGTTATCGATAACTTAAGCAGTGGGAATCTGGAGAATCTGAAAAGCCATATCAATAAAGAATATTTTAAGTTCATAAAATACGATCTAAAAAAATACGGCGAAGACCTTATACGGGCTCTTAGAGACGCGGATATGGTTTTTCATTTTGCAGCGAATCCTGAAGTTAGGGTATCAAGTATTAATCCTAGAATCCATTTTGATGAAAATATACTTGCAACATTTAATGTATTAGAGGCATCTAGAATAGCTGATGTAGATATACATGTATTTGCAAGTTCCTCAACTGTATATGGTGAAGCGAATGTTATACCTACACCTGAGGGCTATCATCCATTAGAACCCATATCAGTATATGGAGCAGCTAAACTAGCCTGCGAGATCCTTTATATAACATATAGTAAACTTTACGGATTTAAACCACTAATATTACGTTATGCGAATATAATAGGGCCACGCTCTAATCATGGAGTAATAATCGATTTTATAAAGAAGCTTAATAAGAATTCATCTAAATTAGAGATCTTGGGAGATGGTACGCAAAGAAAAAGCTACTTACATGTATATGATGCAGTAGATGCTACACTGTATACGTTAAAACATTTTCTATCCCATGGAAAAACCTATGAAATATACAACATAGGCAATGATGATTGGATAACTGTTAAAGAAATTGCAGATATAGTAGTAAGAGTCCTGGGCTTACAAAACGTTAAATATGAATATGTATTGACAACACCTGATGGACGTGGATGGCCTGGCGATGTAAAGTTCATGCTTCTTGATATATCTAAGCTTAAAAATATTGGTTGGAAGCCTTCAATGACCAGTTACGAAGCTGTTGAGGAAACAGCCAGATATATTGTAGAAAAAGGGATTATTTAATGAAAAACATATACCATTATATTAGCGGCTATGACAGCTATTAATGCAAGTATCAATGAATACTTAGTTAGAACACGTATTGCTTGGTCAATTCTATATCTTCCAAACGAAGATCTAATCACTGATACTATAGTTACGACGGCAATATACTTAATGATTAGTAATATTATACCAGGTATTGATAGATGATTGAATGGTAAAGGTCCGCCGAGAAACACATATGTAACAAACAATGCCGATATCGTAACATCAACATCGTGTAGTAGATTATATATAGCTAGTACTGGTCCGCTAAATTCTGTTGCAAACCCGGCTATAAGTTCTTGTTCAGCTTCTGGTATGTTGAATGGATTAAGCATAGCCTTAGCTTGTATAGATGCTATTACTGCTATTAATGCAATAATCATAAATGGTATATAATAGGGATTACTCCATAGACTTATTGCTTTAATTGATGTCGCATATATGGAGTATACAGGCTTGGCTTCAATCGATGCAAATGTTATTGGTACCAGTAACCCAGCAAAATATGCTGGCTCAGTAACTATTATGAATGTTAGCAATCTTGATACACCAAGGTGTGCAAATGGATTAGGTATAGAAAGAGCCATAACTATTATTGATATGGGCACCCATATCCCAAACAAGTAAATAAATATTAGGAAGTCATAGTCTCCAATAAACCTTACAGGCGATAATGGTAATAGGAATAAACATGCTATCATAGCACCTATTCCTATAACTCCAAAGGCCTTTGCAAGCCATGTCATTGAATACTTTTGCTTCATCTCCTCCTTAACACTTAATAGCTTCAGCAAATCGGCAAGAGGCTGTAAAAGACCTATAGGCCCAACATATGTTGGCCCCATTCTACTCTGCATATGTGCAACAGCTTTTCTAATATACCATTCAGTAAATAATGCTAAGGCTACAATGAATAATAACCCTGGAAATACTAATGCACTTAATAAAGTCAGTATGAATGGATATATCTCCGTCATCTTAAACACCCCCTATTATAAGGACTATTATAACTATCAATGATATGAGGAATAACAATGCCATCCACATAGCCATATAGTTTACCCAATCACTAAATCGTCCAGTATGCATTTTCTCCTTGAGAAAACAATATGCTTTAACAAAGTTTCTTTTAATAAAGCTCCAATATAGATTAGCCTCTGGCACTAATGGTCTAGACAGTATACTTGGATGCTCGCCACCAATATATGGCTCGATAGCGTCACCGCTCCTTGTAGGATATTTAGGCTCAATAGCTTTTACAATAATATATAATACCATCGCTATCAATGCCATAAGCCCAGATAATATTATTGTTAATTGTAATGGATCATATTCATAGATCATATCTGATCACCCGGGTATTAGTTTATAGAATGCATTAAAGAATGACTGTAAGTACTTACCTACGCCAGCTGGCATAAGTGAGTTATTAACTACTATGCTTAGTCTAGATGCAATCCAAGGTGATAGTATTCCCAGTAAAATACAAGCTACTATTAACAATATCATTAGGATATCAATACCCATGGTATTTAGACGCTTATATTCTCTTTCAATAGGGGCAAATACTATTGAGTACATAATCTTTACATATCCAAGAACGCTAATGGCAGATATAATGATAACCATTATGGCTGGAATTAATAGTTCAGCCGATATATAAGCTTGGTAAATTAGTAATTTACTGAAGAATCCACCGAATGGTATTAAACCCATTAGGTGAAAGGCTGCAGCAATAATAGCTATAGATGCTATTGGATATACTCTTCCAATACCGCTTAGTTTATTTAAGTCCCTAGTACCTGTTGTTGCTACCGCTACTCCTATCCCCATAAACATTAACAGTTTTCCTATTCCATGATTAATTATATGAAATAATAAGGCAACTAATCCTAGTGCAACAATATCCTTAGGCATACCCGATAAACCAAGTGCCAATGCCATGTATAATAGACCTATATGGCTTATAGTACTGTATCCTAGAAGTCTATTAACATTATCTTGTGTAATCATTAATAGTGCGCCGACAATGCCAGAGAGTATACCTAATATCAATAACACAGTCATTATAATATCTCTAAATCCACAAGCAGCAATAACGCTGTTAACCCCGAATATAGTATATAAAAAGCGCACGACCATGTAGACACCAACAATTTCTACAGCACTAGAAAATGCAGCGGCTATTGGTACTGGTGAACCACTATACGCATCTGGTAGCCAGAAGTGATTAGGGAATAGTGCTGATTTAAATGTAAAAGCCCACAATGCCAGGACAAGCGCTATTAAACTTGCCGTAACAATATTTCCATACAAGCCATTACTCACAACAACTGCTTGAGCCCCTTTTGAAGCCTTAAACGCTAGATCGGCCATATTTAGTGTTCCATAGCTTCCATAGATAAAGACTAGTGATATAAAGTAACAAGTTGTTACTACAGCACCTAGTAATGCGTATTTTGCTGCAGCCTCTATGGATATAGGTCTATTTCTATAATATGCTACTAAAGCATATGCTGATATAGATAATACTTCAAGCATAACGAATAAGTTAAATACATCACCTGTATATACGCATCCTAATACTCCAGTCTCTAAACCAAGTAGTAACGTATAGTACCATACAACATCATCTATAACTCTTGAATACCATACACTAAATAATACTACGAAGAATAATGCAAAGGATGTATAAGCACCAATTAATGCATTAAATGCATCAGCCTCATAAGCAATGCCTATTGGTGGAGGCCATCCACCATAGGCGTAAACTATGGGTTTACCACTAGTATATACATCGGCAAGTACAAGGAATGAAAATATCATAGCAATGAATGATACTACTGATGCATAGACATTGTAAAAACCTTTTCTTTTAATGACTAAGCTTAGCAATGGAATCGTAAACGCTGATATGGCTAGGAAAGGCGTTATCACACCTAATACCTGTTCACCATAGTACTCCATATGCTCTCACCCTAGTCGAAGATTTTCTTTGCATATTTCTCAAACGTAGAGGATATGTGTCTATGTGTTTCTTCGGGTCTTACATCTTTGATATTAATCCAATGTACATACAAGATCTTTTTCTCGGGATTAACATCGACAACTACTGTACCAGGAGTGTTAGTTATAGAGTTAGCTATAGTAGTCATAGCATAGTCTGTTTCAACATAATAAGGTACACGTACAATACCTGGGTTTACAGGCATACGTGGATGCAATATTCTATACATGACATCGAGATGGGCTTTAACTTCTGCTACGAAGAAATAGTATATAGCATATGCTATTAAGTAGAAGAATCTCCACACTTGTAATAGTTTAGATGGTTTTTCGACAACAATGTTTGCAACAAGTAACCCTACAACGATAGCAACTACTGCTCCAGTCAATAAGTCATAAGGTCTGACTGAACCGCTAAATACTATGTATGTTATAAATATTAGTATCATGGGTCCTATGGATCTAGCTAATCTACTCATGGCTATCCCCTCAACTTAGCTATTTCACGTACATCAGTTGTTTTATATAGACGATATGCTTGAAGTGTAAGGAATACAAGGAATAATGTAACTGCAAGGCCTATGACGATGGCTGTTAATACCAATGCTTGGGGCAATGGATCGACAGACATGGATGCAAATGTTGCTAGATCCTTCTCTGTAGGTTTTAAATTGGTTAGAACAGGTGGTTGTGGAGGCTGTGTAGCAGTTCTCCACCTTATATAACCTATTATTATGGCGAATGTGTTTGCTGTGTCACTGAATATTGTTAATGATATTATTTTCTTAATTAGACTAGGTTTATAGAATATACCATATAACGAGATACCTAGATTTACGGCCATTGATAATAGGAGTACAGTATAGAAGTATGTAATTGGGTCTATCAATACTCCTCACCCTCCTCCTTCAAATATTTAAATACATCCCTTTCAGGTATCGAGAGTAGAAGGAATACAATAGTAAAGCCAGCTGCTACGGCAAACATCTCGAATAAGTTGAAGAACCATAATGTACCGCTGATAACTTGTCCATTTAATAAAGCTGGTAACCCTACAGGGGCATCTGGTTTAGGCTGGTTCTGAAACACATATGCATTTGTACCGCTCATTAATCCTATGATTAATACTATGAATGCTGTTAACCCTATACCTATTAATCCAAAACTTCTAATAGATAGCATGGCGTTCTTACTAACACCACGTGTTTCAAGATAATATTTCGAGAATATGACTAGAATAAGTAATGGTACTACAGCAGCTGTAGCACCACCTTGGAAGCCTCCGCCAGGAGTTAAATGTCCATGTAAGGCTATAGAGGCAGCTATAGCTAATATCATACCGACGGTTATTCTAGTAACCGTCTTTACGATCGGTGATAAACCATACTGGGAAATATCTTTCTCCGGCTTACTAGGCTTTATACCTCTAGCCAGTGCCACTGATCCTATAATTGCTAAGTAGAATACTACAGTCTCAAACAATGTATCAAGTCCACGGAAGTCCCATACAATAGAAGTCACTACTTCGGGAGAAAATACAGTAAACGTCTTATTAAATGGATTATAGGCTATTAATAGATACTGCCTTGCTAACTCACGTACATTTTCTGGAGGCAATATATAGCCTAACCCGCCTAGTGCTACGACTAGGGAGAATACAGCTATAAACAAGGTTATGACTATAGCACCTATTACACGGCTTACCATATCTAATCACGCTCCTCCTGCTCTGTTTTACGAATTAGGAATAGTATAATAGCAGGATACAAGCCTACAGCCACAGGTACATAAACAAGCACTATGTCTGGAGCCATCAATAGGAAGTATAAGAATGCATAGATAGTACTCTGAATAGCTGAATATAATACAGCTCTTACAAGGTTCTTTTCAGTAACAGCTAGATAAGTAGCTATAACCGATATGAGTCCCAGGAAACCCATAATACCTATTATCAGTATATCAGGTTCCATATATTTTCACCTCCCATCCTCCTCAAGGTGATCAACTACTTTTGGCTGTACAGGTGTTACTCTGGCATGATGAGTAGCTCTGGCAAGTGCATGTGATCCGGCTGGGGCCAATATGAGTATGAGAAAAGCTGTTACTATTGCTCCACCCGCTACGAACCAGCGATACATGCCTAAATAAGTACTTCCAATAGCCATTAAGGCCGCACCTATAAGGGGTACAAATGCACCGCCGATAGTACCAATTGTAGCAGCATGTAATCTTAAGTAGAAGTTAGGGAATCTCAACATACCGATAGCCCCTATTAAATCACATAATACGCCTATACCGACAAGGATTTCTCCAACATATACTACTATTAGACTTGCATCAACCATTCTTTATTCACCCATTTCTTTTGTCTCAAGGTATTTCGCCACGTATATGTCTAGAGCATAGATCCATAGTGCAAGGACTATAGCTGTGGGGATAAGTATAGGCGATCTGAAAAATATAGACAGTAGTACAAGAAAGGCAGCAAGATCATATGTCATAGCATCAATGGCTAATACTGTGTCTGATATCGACGGACCCTTTAAAGCCCTTATAATATAAAGTGTAAATGCAATCATATAGATCGGGATTATATACATTATATATGTAGTAATTTGTTCTTCAATCAATAATCTTCACCCCTTCTTTTCCAGGAGAGTTTTAAGGGTTATATCTCTTGAATCCAATTTAGTAGGACTAGCTAAATGATAATCATCTGTTGTTATAAATGCCTTTACAGGACATACTGTTACACATCTATAGCAAAATACACATAATCCATAGTTTATGACCGGATACAATCCCCTTGGATTTTGTTTAGGCTTCTTGTCTTCTGGTAGCTTCTCCATTACAATAGCATCGGCAGGACACTCTATAGCACATAAACTACATCCAATACATTTAGATAGATCAGCATAGTGTTTACCTCTAAGGTCCTTTTCAACATCTGTAGATTCAAAAGGATATTGTATGGTTACTGGTTTACTAAAGAATCTTTGGAGAACTTCTTTTAATAGTGAAGGACCTGGCATTAAACTCCACCTTTTGCAAGTTGTTTTAATGAAACACTTTTCCTAGTACCTCTCTTAACATTAGTCACTACTGCTCTCTCCATACATGCTATGCATGGATCATAGCTAGTTAATATAACCGGTACATCAGCAATACTATACCCTATATATGAGAACCCGGAGTTAATAATATTATTAAATGATGGGGTACGAATCTTAACTCTGTAAGGTACCTGCCTACCAACACTATTTATATAATATGTAAGTTCTCCACGTGGAGCTTCAACGCGAGCGAATGATTCGCCGGCAGGGAATCTCCTTGGAAGTCTTCTCTCATCAGGAACTGCAGGACCATCACTAGGCAGATGTTCTAGTACATATCTACACATATTGATAGACTCTATTGTTTCCTCCCAACGAACCATCATACGAGCCCATGAATCCATTTCCTTCCTAACAATAACATTAAATGGTATTTCGTCATAGGCATCATATTTATCACCCATACGTACATCAATCTTTATATTTGAACCACGTGCTATTGGACCTAGAAGTCCATATTTTGTTATCTGAGAGGGCTTGATCACTCCAACGCTCATAAGTCTCTTAGTTATAGTATCATCGGTCTCAAATATCTTAATATACCTCTTAATATCTCCCTCAATAATATTTATAATATTTAATAATCTATCCTTCTTGACACTATCAATATCTCTTCTAACACCACCAACCATCATATAGTCTGCAAGAACTCTGTTACCAGTTAGAATTTCCTTAGCTTTCATGATTTTTTCACGGTCCCTCATAATATACATGAACAGTGTATCGAAACCAAGTATCTCAGCCATTATAGCATTGATTATCAAGTGGCTATGAATCCTCTCAAGCTCCATAGCAAGTACTCTTAAATATTTAGCTCTCTTAGGAGGATCTATATCCATTAGATACTCTACCGCACGTACATAACAATTTGCGTGTACAGTATTACATATACCACATACACGTCCGCAAATGAATATATTACGATAGAAGCTATTTCTTTCACATAGCTTTTCAATACCACGATGATTATACCCTGTATTAATGTCTACTTTAACAACTTCTTCTCCATCAGCATACACCTTAAGCATTAATGGTTCATGTAATGCTGGATGCTGAGGTCCTATTGGTATCTCCAGTGTAACTGGTATTTCAACAACTTTTGTAACAGCCATGATCTCACACCTTTGCATCCTTTCTAAGCGGATAAATACCTTTTTCATAAATATCTGGTGATACAAAGAATCCTCTCTTAAGATACGGATTTCCTTCAAATAATATGCCTAGAAGATCATATGTTTCACATTCACCTGATAACGCAGCAGGCAATATATCTACAACACTTGGTACACGTGGGTCGTCTCTTGGAAGCCATGTCCTAAGTATATATACCTCCTTATCCGGGTGTGTAATTACATAGTAATCTAAACTGATCTTATTCTTATCGGGATGATCTGTACCAACTATAACCGCTAAATAGAAACCAGTATCACCAAGATTCCCAAGGAGTAACTCAAAAGCCTTCCTAATATTCTCCTTATCAATTTCAAGTACAATTCTATTAGGCTTTATAGAATGAACTTCCTTGACAAGATCGCCAAGAAACTTAATCTTTTCTGGGACCTCCATTACCATCACCTTTACGAAGCTTCATTACAAGAGATACTATTGCATCAAGTATTGCCTCTGGGCGTGGTGGGCACCCATGCACATATACGTCAACGGGTATAACTTTATCAGCGCCAGCTAATACATTATAACCTTTATGAAATACTCCACCACTACAAGCACATGCACCAACAGCTATAACATATTTTGGACTGGGCATCTGCTCGTATAATCTCTTTAATCTTTCTCCAGCTTTCTTCGTAACAGCGCCAGTAACGATCAGTATATCCGCATGCCTTATTGATGGTGCTAGTTTAACACCAAATCTCTCTGGATCATAGTGCGGTGCTATTGCTGCTAATACCTCTATATCGCATCCATTGCATCCCCCAGTATTGAAGTGTGCTATCCATGGCGAATAGCCTATTAACTTCTCTCTTCCCACTAGTCAGCACCATAACCGCGTTATCAAGGTTCATGTCTATTATTCCATAGGATGTTAATAAAAACCTTAATATAGGTTAGCCTAACCTAGTAATTGGATTCGTATAATATCCATAGCTCATTACAAGGGATTTGGATACGGCGTCACTAAATAGATCTAATAACCTGAAACTAAACAGGCCGAGTAATAAACATACAATGCCCATTAATAATAGAAATACTTCAATACCAATATTTGCTTCATACTTATATTCTCTAGTAGGCATCCTTAATATTATTAAATAGATCATTTTAATATATCCAATAAGGCTTATTGCTGAAACCAATACTATTGATATTGCAGATACTACTAGTCCAGCCCCTATATGAGCTTGGAATAGTAATAATTTGCTGAAGAATCCTCCGAATGGTATAAAACCCATTAAATGAAGAATGCCAAGTACAAAAGCTAATGACGTTATCGGATATACTCTACCAACACCAACCATATGTTCAAGATCCCTTGTTTTAGCTGATGAAATATATATACCTGAGGCCATGAACAATAGTGCTTTTCCAATACCATGATTTATAATGTGGTAAAGTGTAGCAAGAAGCCCTAAGACAATGATTTCCTTAGGCAAGTTAGTAAATCCTATTGATAATCCTATATAGATCAGTCCAATATGGCTTATAGTACTATAAGCAAGTAATCTCTTGATATCTTTTTGTATAATCATTAATAGAGCTCCAATAATTCCTGATAGAATGCCTAGGATCAAGAGTATTGTAAATACAGCATCCCTATATCCTATTATAGACAATATACTTGATGAACCAAACAATGAATATAGAAAACGTATAACAGCATACACACCAATATTAACTACAAGACCAGATAGTGCTGCTGAAACAGGCGTGGGAGCTTCTGGATGTGCATCTGGTAGCCAGAAGTGATTGGGGAATAGTGCTGATTTAAATGTAAAAGCCCATAGTGCGAGTCCTATGGCTACAGCGCTAGCAACAGCTATATTACCATAAACATTGCCTCCAGTCAATATTCCTTCTTCAACATGTGATCTAATTGCTAGATCGGCCATGTTTAGTGTTCCATAGCTTCCATAGATAAAGACTAGTGATAGGAAGTAGAACGTTGTAGCTATTGCCCCTATCATAGCATACTTTATAGCAGCCTCTATGGCTTGAGGCTTACTCCTGTAATATGCTACAAGAGCATATGCTGATATAGACAATACCTCTATCATTACAAATAGATTAAATACATCACCAGTATATAGGCATCCAAGAAGACCTGTCTCAAGACCAAGTAATAATGTATAGTACCATACGTAGTTATCCATATGCTTGGTATACCATATACTATAGATTATTATGAGCCACATGGTAGCTGCTGTAAATAATCCTAGAATACCATTAAATGGATCAACTTCATAAGCTATACCTAGTGGTGGAGGCCATCCACCAAATCTATACATGATTGGTTTATCAAGATATAGTACAGTTTTCAGTATATTATAGGTAAAATAGAGGGCTATAGATCCTATGATAAGCACGTAGATATCATAGAAAGTTTTCCTCTTAATAAGTAAGCTAAATAGCGGTATAACGAATGAAGAGAGAGCTAGAAATGGAACAAGAATACCAAGCATATCTAGGCCATCTATCAATTACCCCACCACATCATAGCGATAGCTTCCTCAGCTTATTGAGTATTTAAACATAATTTATCATTGACTCAACAGATCAGTTAATATTGGGCTCCAATGAAATAGAATAGTACTAGTAAAAAATAAAGTTTGAGTTAGGGAACCCTAAGCTATAAGTACTTAATTTTATTAGAAAAGTCGCTAATACATCAATTATACATTAGTCAATTATTGAGCATGATTTCAGCATAAACTATTTGACCTAAAGAAATACCTCCATCATTAGCCGGCACTCTTTTAGGCAGAACTACTTGTATATCGTGTTGGCTAAGAACGTCAATTATACCTGAAACTATATAATCATTAACTGCAGCTCCACCGCCCAGGAATATCTTTGGGATAATATTCCTCCGTCCTTTAATACCGTAATATGCTATTTCACCAAGTGCTTTACCAATATTATATTGAAAAGTGAGTGCTAGATCTCTCTTTTTATAGTTATCTATAAGTTCAATTAATTCTAAATAAAGATCGGTTGTTTGTACAATATATTTATCTTCTAATATAAGGATACCCGGCTTTAAAAGATCATTTAAATAAGTACCCTTAGTAGAATAAGCCTCAAGTTTGATAGCAGGCTCACCTTCATAACTTCTATAAGTAGATATTCCAAGAAAAGCAGAGACTCCATCAAGTAATCTACCCATACTAGAAGTATTCATGTACATACCTTTTTCAATACTTCTTAATAGAATCTCTAATTCTCTAAATCCTCCACTAACAAATTTATAAAGTTCATACTTATTTATGATTCTCTTTAATTCCTTATAATTTAGCCTCTTATTTAATACAGATAAGAAAAATCTAATAGGATAATATACCGATCGATCGCCTACAAGAGGCTGATATTCTAAATGGCCTATTCTCCTATAAGAACCCTTATGCATATTAATTTCTATTACCTCTCCACCCCATATGGCATTGTCATCGCCATAGCCTATGCCATCAATAGCTATGCCAATAACATTATCATAAACTCCATGATCTATTGCTGTTGATAGCACATGAGCTACATGATGTTGCACTTCTATAATTTTATTTCCATAATGCTTTGCATACGTTTCAGCGAGCTTCCTAGAACTATAATCTGGATGCTTATCAACGATCAATACGGCTTTATCAAGGCTTATACCATAGTTATCAGCTAGAAATCTTACATACTTATCCATATCATCAAGTACATCAAAATCATCAACATCGCCAATATATTGAGTTAGAACAATCTTATTATCAAAGCCTATAGCCGCTGCAGTCTGTAGATCGCTACCGAAAGCTATGTATTTGTTAGATAGTTTAAACGGGATCTTTATCCATATAGGTGCATAACCTCTACCTCTGCGTAGAAGAATAGGCTTACCACATGTAAATCTAATAACCGAGTCATCTACTCGATTAACAATTTCCCTATCATGTACCAAGAAATAATCAACAATACTACCTAATTCATTATAAGCACACTTCTCATCAATACACATGGGCTTACCATGTCTGTTACCGCTAGTCATTATCAAGAATTTATCACGAGTCTCCATAAGCAGAAGATAATGGAGACCAGTATATGGAAGAAAAACTCCCTCATGAGATAATCCAGGTGAGACGTATCTTGAAACGGGTGTATCGGGTTTCTTCTTTAGTAAAACAATAGGTTTTTGCGGAGATTCTAGAAGAATCCTAGCGTTTTCATCTATAAATACTAGTTTTCTAGCAATACTTATGTCTAAAGCCATAACGGCAAAAGGTTTTGTAGGTCTTTTCTTTCTTTCTCTAAGCTTTAACACAATATCATCATTACTGGCTAGGGCTGCTATATGATATCCTCCAAGACCCTTTATTGCTAAAACGTATCCTTCATCTATTAATTTGGCAGCCTCCTTAATAGGATCCTTCGTATCGATAACCTCTCCCCTAGAATCAGTTATCCATAACTTAGGCCCATCCTTTGGACAGCTTATACCTTGTGCATGATACCGTCTAATATCATTTATATTAGTATATTCGTGAAAACACTCACCACATAATTTATATTTTCTCATAGAAGTATTTTCTCGGTCATATGGTACACTATACATCATAGAATATCTCGGACCACACCAAGCACATGAATTAAATGCATACCTGTATCTTCTATCACTTGGATCAAGTATCTCCTTTAAACAGTATTCACATATACCTAGATCAGGAGGTATCATGGAGTATTTTAATCTACCTTTTTCGCTCTTAAGTATATTAAATGTAGTATACCCTCTAGGTTCTTCAAAATAAATCTCCACTTCATCAATAACTGCTGGAGGAGGCTTCATAGAATAGAGATCTCTTATGAATTTAGAATAATTTTCATAAGCACCTTCAATCCAAATCTCTACTTCAGATCCACCAACGTTTTTAACGTATCCATATAGTCTATTAGACAAGGCTATTCTATGAATAAAAGGCCTGAAGCCCACGCCTTGAACAATTCCAGTAACAACTATTCTTAAAGCGTATTTCATAAGCTGATACCCATTTGAATATCTATTAATTCTCAATGATTACTTGTTCAAGTTCTCTCCAAATATTTAATATAGTCTCTAATTCATTCTCATCAATTTTTGAAATAGCCATACCTGCATGTACAATAACGTAATCTCCTTCCTTGAGATCCTCATTTGTAACTACTATGACATCCCTAGCAATACCGCCCATGATAACCTTCGCTATACGTAAACCATCTTTTTCAAATACATTTATGATTCTAGCAGGTACACCCAAGCACAATTTATACACCCTAACATATCCTTGGCAAGTTAACTGATCTTGGCTCTACTATTACCTTACCACCAACTTCTGTAATAGCTATGACTTTACCCCTTAATAATGGATTATTTACCTTAATTACTCTACCTATAATAGCTGCATGGTTCTCCCCTACCTTTCTAAGCTCTTCAACTATATCATCTGCAATACTGGGTTCTACAGCAAGGACACCTATTCCCTCAGATGCCATATTTAAAGGATCGATGCCTAAAGCATCTAAAAAGTATCGAACACTATCTCTAATAGGTATTTTATTTCTATCAATAATTATTGTAAGATCGCTTTCTGAAACCCATTCATATAGGGTAGCAGCTAAACCACCACGTGTAGGGTCACGTGCAGCATGGATATACTCTTTAAATCTTTCAATAACTGGAAGAACAGTCCTAGTTAATGGTTTTGTATCGCTTTGTAAATCTTTGATTTCATTCTCCATACCAAGTTGATGAGCCATTATTACCGCACCATGTTCTGCTATAGGGCCAGTTACAATAATTGCATCGTTTTCATCTATCATTACATCAATAATGGGCTTAGAAGTTAATCCTATGCCTACGCCAGTTATAACAATACGATCTATTGATCCTTTTGGCATAACCTTAAAATCACCGCCTATTAATGGAATTCCTTCTTCTCTCAAGATCTTTACCATGGACTCAATAATGATTTCAAGGTCTCTTGTAGGAAATCCCTCTTCAACAACAATGGTATCCATGAAAGCTGTAGGCTTAGCCCCCATCATCACAAGATCATTTAATGTACCCGATACAGCAAGTTCACCTATATTACCACCTTTAAAAAATATAGGGTTAACAGTATAGGAATCAATGGATATTACAATATAGTTATCTCCAATCTTAATTACCGCCCCATCATCTAATACGTCAAGTCCATATCCATTAACTGTCTTCCATAGATTCTTTGGTACTTTAGATACAATATATTTTTGTATGAATTTCCACATCTCTTTAGCTCCAGCGCCATGACTAAGCTTTACATCCGTAGACGCCATTACCTAAACCCCCTAACCCTCTCCTACGTATTCTTAGATAAAAACCTATTTTCCTAGTCTAGTAAATAAACTAGTTATAGTTGGTGAATCATGCTGTTACAGGAAGCTAGTGCAGCGCTGGTAATTGCTTTTGGTCTAGAGATACTATCAATAATAAATATGATCATATGGTTATACGCCCTTTACTCTATAAAATCAAGTATTAAATGTTTATTTAAACTAGAAGATAATTGTCATGGAAAAAATGAAGGATCCCATGTATCAGTAATAATACCTGTTAGGAATGAAGAAGAAACTATACCGCTTCTACTTAAAAGCTTAACTAATCAGAAGGGAAGCGAAGCCATGGAAATAATTGTTGTAGATGATAATAGTACTGATAATACAGCTGATGTAGTTAAAGAGTATATGAAGAAATATAAAAATATCAAATATATTAGAGTAGATAAGATACCACATGGATGGATGCCTAAGCCTTACCTATATTATACCGGATATAGATCGTCCAATGGAGACATATTATTCTTTATTGATGGAGATACATGGATTAAATCAAAGGACTTGTTATTAAAAGTAACGAATATGATACTGCAGACCAATGGTATAGTATCTCTATTTCCTATATTTATGTGTAGAACTATTAAATGCAAGCTTGTAGAAACGCTATTAACAACGTTCTCCCACGCCTTCATGGGTTTTAATAGAGTATATAATAAGAATAAGAAACTAGCATGGTATTATGGATGTTGTTGGGGCATCAAAAAGAAGCTATATGAAGAACTAGGAACACACAAAGTTGTTAAAGATAGCATTGTAGAAGATAGAGATTTTGCAGAACATGTAAAAAGAAATGGATATGATATAAAGATTATTCATACATCGGGGAATGTGATTACTAAGTGGTATGACAAAATCCATGATACCATAGATGTTCTAGCTAGAGTATTGAGGAGACATGGAGTTAAGAAATCAAGGGCATTACTAAGCGCATTTCTGGTGTTCTCAGGATATTATTTACCCATAATTACTTTAGTATATGGGATAGTGTATGGATTTCGAATACTTACGGTCTTAGGTATAATACAGTATATACTATTAGTTGTAAACCATGTATATGGTGCAGAATTGAATAGATATAGTAAATTATATTCTATAGTGTCTCCGATACTTGGTATAATTTTATCAATAGGTTTACTAAAAGCAGCCTTATCCAAGAAGGTTTATTGGAAGAATAGAATTGTGGAGGAGCCATTGAGGATTAGAAAATGATTAAGTAAAATATTCTAAATAATTTTACATGTATTCAATAGTTCTCTTATCATTCTAGATAGGCACACTATAGATCTAGATACCTCAGGAGTTATAGTGTCTCCGAAGTCAAGGCTCTTAACTCTTATTCCAAGGACCTTGACATTACTTGCTATACCAAATGTTCTTAAATATTTTATTACAGTACTGATTGGTATATTATGTGTAGTAGCTAGAAATCCATTACTAACCTCACTTATGTCTGTATATATGATAGATCCTGGAGAGGAGCTATCACTAACAACAGCATCAACAAGCAATAGATTACTAGCCTTACTATTTATTAATTCACCTAAACAATTTTCTAAACCATATTCACAAATAACTGATTTAGTTGATGAACCTATTAGGTTGCAAACTTCTAATCCAGCTCGGTCATCCATTCGAAGCCACGATCCTATACATACTACTAAATAATTTTCATGGCATAAAAGCCTCTCCAGTAGATTCTTTAGATCCTTTGAACAAGGATCATATACTTTCATCGTAGATCAGCATTTTCTCTATCTGTTTAAATATTTCTTTTAAATTCCTATAGAATAAAGTATTCTTTATAGAATTGATATTTCCTAGCACACTATCTATACTTGGATCATAGGGTATTTTTCCAATATATCTAACATTGAATTTCCTACATAGATCATATATATTACTAGAAGTCTCTGTTAGCACCATATTCTCAATAATACCAAGTAAGTCAATGCCTTGTTCAATGAGTACCGTAAGTAGTTTTTCAACGGACCTTATTGATAATGGACTGGGCGTTGTAACAACTATTGGTTTAGGATTTCTAAAATATGTTAGTACATCCAGTGATTCATCAGATAATCCAGGCGGTGTATCAATAAATAATATATCGAGTTCTCCCCATCGAGTTATAGCTAATAATTCCCTAATTACATTATCTACCTCAAAACCTCTAAGCGGTATAGGGTTTTCTTGAGAATAGTAGGTTACGGTCATGAACTCTATACCGTGGATTTTAGGTGGTATAACACCTTTCTCTTCAATAGGCTGAGTTTTAGAAGGATCTATTCCAAGGACTATATGGGCTGAAGGATCTGTTATATCTAGATCAAATAATCCTGTCCTCAAACCATTCTCTGCTGAAATTAAAGCCATTAATGACGCTATTAAGGTCTTGCCAACGCCACCTTTAGAACTCATTACAGGTACTATATTCTTAACTATTCTAAGTCTATCCTCTATAACTAGTAACCTTGGGTCATCCAAATAAGCCATGGCTAGACTACCTCAATCCTTACGATTCTTAGACCCCTGCCTCTAATTACATCAAAGTCCCTAGAACCACATTTAGGACATTTAAAATATGAATGTATAACTTCTGGGACAAAATGTATTGCTTCAAGAATATCTTCACTAAATATACCCTTATTAAGTTCCCATTCATAACCACATTTCCTACACTTAAGAACAGCCGACTCGATCTCGTAATCAAGTTCTTGAACAGTTATACCCATAGATCTAAGGATCTCCTTTAAAGCAAAATCAAGTATATCCTTGTCAATACTTTGAAGCTCTCCAAGGGATATGATTAGTTTTTTTAGAACAGTCTTTTCCCCTACATATTCTCTGACATAATTAGCTATTGCTTCTGCAAGTGCCCACTCATGTACCATACTCATACACCAATTTAGCTATAGTATTTTTTAGACATTAATATCTATAGTTATCGGTAAATTCTCTGCCCATATACGGCATGTGCCTTCTATACTAACCATACATGGGCCATAGGGCCTCTCTGGAGTACATCCCTTCATAAATAATGGGCAATCCGTAGGCTTTGCTTTTCCTAATACAACTTCTCCACACTTACATCCGGGTATATGATCTTCTACTACATTATCCTTTACACCTAGTTGCTCAAATGCGTCGTAGAGACTATATTTTCTTTTTAAATAGCCGCCGCTCCTATCAACAATTCCTATACCTCTCCAATAGGCATTTCTTTTCTCATAAACAAGATCCATAATTTTCAATGAATATTTATTGCCATTGGGTTTAACAGCACGTCTATATTCATTGATTAGCACTGGCTTGTTCATCAGTAAATGCTTTAGTATTAATGCAATGGCTGTAAGAACATCTAATGGCTCAAATCCTGATACAACTGTAGTTATGCCATAGTCTCGTGGTATAAACATCCATGCATTAGAACCTATAATTGTAGATACGTGGCCTGGGGCAATAACTCCATGAATAACTACTTCCTTTACATTATCAAACAAATACTTCATAATTGGTGGAGTGTATCTATGAGCAGATAGTATATATAAATTCTTTGGTACAGAGCCCTTGTTTAATGGCTCAGCTACTGCTGGCATGGTTGTTTCAAATCCTACTGCAAAGAAAATGTATTTCTTACTGGGATTATTCCTCGCGATCTTTATTGCATCGAGAAAACTATAAACTACAATGACATCTCCTCCTTTAGACTTTGCATCATATAAACTATTTATCTTAGAAATACCTAATCCTGGAAGCTTATATGCGTCACCATAAGTCAATATAGTATAGCCATTAAAGCTAAGCTTTATTAGTTCACTTACATAAATGCCTGGTGTAATACATACTGGACACCCGGGTCCAGCTATTAGATCTATATTTCCGGGCATTAAGCTCCGAATACCATAGTAAGTTATTGTCCATTCATGTGTACCACAAAAATTCATGATCTTGATAATATCGTATCCTTGATCTTTTAATTTCTTAGATAACTCATGTATAATATGTACTAGCTTTTTATTATAAGGATTATGCTCGTATAACTCCTTTATCCTTGCTTCAATACCTTGTTTCATCATAGATCTCCTTTTATGTCTCTGAAACCAGCTAGTTAATATTGCTTTAGTATAGCGTATTATATAGTTTGATTGTCTTCATGCTATTATAATGGAATATACTGATAGATCAAGATTTTTAATCATATCAAGTAATTACTATATTATGAAATTATTTTTAGTAGTGTATATTATCTAATTAAGATAATCAGCTAATTCATCTATTCCTTGAACCTCTTCGGGCCAAGTATACTTATATCTTTTTACGTGTATAGTTCTTAACCCCAGTTCTCTAGCTGGAATAAGGTCATAGTGAGGATATGAAGACACATGGATTATTTCTAGGGTATCTGCTCCCAAGATCTCAAGTGCATTCTTGAAGGCCCTTACATCAGGTTTGAAGAAACCTGTATCTTCGGCTGTAATTATATAATCTATTAGATCCAATAATCCTGCTAGAGTTACTCTTATGAGCTTCTTCTCAGTATTGGATATGATCCCTATTTTAAATCCTTTCTTCTTAAGCTTTAAAAGTCCATATAATGTGTCTGGAAAAGGAGGGGATTTTGCAAAAGCTCTAACGAAAGCTTCACCGTGTCCTTTAGTATATTTTAATTTCCTTGAATCCATTATTTTCTTAAGACATGTCTTAAGGATCTCACTATATGGCCTATATGTTTTAACTTCTTCAAAATCACATAAAAAGAACTCCTCTACCGCATCTTTATCTACGTATTTACTTATGTAAGAACCTAAAGAATAAACCCAATCTACTAATGTACCATAACAATCAAATGTTATAATAACCATGATATCGCCCAACCTTATTATTCACCAGTATATTGTAGTGTAAATACATTATAGGTTTTAAGCAGTTACGGCACTAGTTTTAATCTGATTAATTTATTCTCCAAATATTTCTTTTATCTGTTCTTACATTGATTGATAATAGTAGTTTAATTAGTTTTAGATAAAGAATAATTAATCTAAGGCAATTTAAAATATCAATTGGTGAGACAACATGTCTCGCATTCTAGTTCTTGGAGCTGCTGGTGCAGTTGGTAGAGCATGTTCATATTTCCTTATAAAATCTAATGTATTCGAGGAAATAGTTCTTGCTGATAAGAGAGTAGACGTATTAAATAAAATATTCGAACAATATAGATCTCTAAATATAGTCACCAAATATATCGATGTAAATGATTCAGAATCACTTAAGAAACTTATGAAGAAATCAGATATAGTATTGAATGCTGTAGGGCCATTCTATAAGTATGGTCTTAAAATACTTAGGGCAGCTATAGATACAGGAGTTGATTATGTAGACATATGTGATGACTATGATGCTACAATTGAAATGTTAGGTCTAGCAGAAGACGCGATTAAAAATAAAGTTAGAGCTCTTATTGGTATGGGTAGTTCTCCTGGACTAAGTAATGTAATAGCTAGATTTGCTGCTGATTACTTATTTACCGAAGTTCATTCTATAGACATATATCATGCTCATGGAGGCGAACCTTATGAGGGCCCTGCCGTTATTCAACATAGAGCTCATTCGATGATGATTGACATACCTATTTATCTGGATGGTAAAATAGTATATACTAAACTAGATACTGATCTAGCTAGAAAGTTTGAATATGAAGTTGAATTTCCAGAGATAGGTAGATATAAGGTTTACCTATATCCTCATCCTGAAACAATTACTTTGCCTAAGTATATAAGAGTTAAGAATAGAGTTACGAATTTAGGCCTTGTTCTGCCTCCAGAATATGCTTATCTTATAAGAGCACTTGTAAGAGCAGGATTATTTAGTGATGAAGAGATAGAAGTAAACAATGTTAGAATAAAGACTAGGGACTTTGCAATAGCGTATATATTAAAGAAAAGAAATGAGATATTAGAAAGTTCAGGATTAACAAAGCCTATAGGCTGCCTAATGATCGTAGTTGAAGGAGTATATAAGAGTGAGAAGTACAAGTATACTTTCTACTCCATAGCTAAAGGATTAGGTATGGGTGAAGGAACAGGTATACCTCTTGCTCTTGGAGGAATATTGATGAAAGAGAAATTAATTAAAGAATATGGAGTATATCCTCCTGAAGCAGTCATTGAACCTATTGAATTATTCAAACTAGCTAAGAAATATGTTATAACACCTATGGGTAAAGGTATACCCATAAAAGTTATTGAAGAAGGGCCCATGGGTAGGAGACTTTATGATATTGAAGAATTACTAGCAAAATATCTACCAAAGTGACCCAATATGTACATCATAGCATATGATGTCGGTACAAGCTCTATAAAAACAATTCTTTTTGACATCACCAATTATACTATTAGACATAGAGCAACAACTAAACTAAGGCTCTACATGCCTCAACATGGATATGCGGAGCAATCTCCTGAAGAACTATGGAATGCTATTGTTGAGTCAACAAGTAGAATTATTAATGAAGCACGTGTAAAACCTACAGAGATCACAGGTATAGTAATGGATACTCAAATGGCAGGGGTTGTACCTGTATCGAGAGACGGAGAGCCTCTTATTAACATACTGACTTGGTTAGACATGAGATCTGCTGGTTATCCACGAGAATTATTTACTGGCTTTCCAAAGAGAGCTGGATATAACCTCTTTTTACTATTAAGATTCCTACGTATAAGTGGAGGAGTTCCAGGTAAAGCAGGAAAAGATCCTTTATCAAAGTATTCCTGGATAAAGAACGTACACCCTGAAATCTATTCTAGAACATGGAAATTCCTCGATGTAAAAGGGTATTTAATATATAAGATGACAAATAAAGCTGTTATAAGTGTTGATGAAGCTAACTTAACATGGTTGACAGATACTAGAAAACCTAGTATTACTTGGAATAGTAGTTTAGTTAGAGCTGTTGGACTAGATCTTGAAAAGCTTCCGGAGATAAAACATCCAACGGAAATAGCTGGTCTATTGACTAATAAAGCGGCAAAGGAACTAGGGCTAGCAGAAGGAACTAAAGTAATAGTTGGATGCGGTGATATGACTGCAACAGCTATAGGTTCAGGAGCCATAGATGACTACGAGACACATATATACATGGGCACTAGTAATTGGCTTATTGCACATGTCCCGAAACGTAAACTTGATATACAGCACTACATGGGCTGCTTATTAAGTGCTATACCTGGTAGATACATGCTTATCGCTGAACAAGAAACAGGCTCGGCAGCTATTGATTGGATACTTAAAACGGTATATGGTGAAGTAAAGGAGGAGATGTATAAGAAGGTAGATGAACTTGTTCTTAAAGTATCACCTGAAGAAAATAAGATTATATTCTTACCCTGGCTGTACGGTGAAAGATCTCCTATAGATGATCCCTATGTTAGAGGAGGACTATTCAATATTAGCTTAGAAAATAAGTTAGAACACTTAATATACTCGATCATCGAAGGTATAGCATTTAATATTAAATGGGCCTATATCTATTACCGAAAATTATTAGGCCAAGAAATAGATCATATTAATATTGTAGGTGGGGGTGCATTATATGACAGTTTATGCTATATTCTTGCTAATACCCTAAATACCAAGATTATTAGAATGAATAGTGTTAGAGAATCATCAGCTATTGGCGCATCAATAATCGGATTAGTTGGTCTAAAATTAAGTGATTTCAGTATTGCAAAGAAAATTGTGAAGCCAGAAAGATCATTTAATCCAGAGCCTAAGTTAGTTAAATTATATGATAAAAAATTCAAATACTTTATGAAACTATATAAACAGATTAGAAATATATACAGAGAGATAAATGGGTAAAACTACTCTCTATAATCAAAAATAAATTTTTAATCTATGAACTATAGTATATGGGGAGTACAATGTTTCCCTTAAAGATCGATTACGAAGATCTTCTAGATGTAATATATGAAACCATAGATCAAGATAAGTACGTCATAGCATTATACATGACTGGTTTATGGCCTAATCTTAACCCAGATATGGTTGCTAGAGCTATAGCAACTGAACAAACTACTGGGACGTGGATTAGAACACCTATGGAAACACCTGAAATGAGAAAAACAATTGGGGCAAAAGTCATAGGTGTATATGAATTACCTGATCATGAAATCGAAATACCTAAAGAAACCCGATTGAGATGGTTTATCTTTGCAATAGCTTTTCCATGGATTAATTTTGAGACAAATATATCAATGATTTTCTCCACAATAGCAGGGAATATAATGGCGTATGGTAGGATAAAGCTCCTGGATATATGGATGCCTAAAGAGTACTTAAAATTATTTAAAGGCCCCAAGTTTGGTGTCGAGGGATTAAGAAATATTCTTGGTGTCTATGATAGGCCATTTATAGTTGCTATGATAAAACCATGTGTATACTATCCCCCAGATATTGGGGCAAAACTAGCCTATGAAGCATGGGCTGGAGGAGTAGATATTATAAAAGATGATGAACTTCTTGCAAACCAGAGTTTTAATAGAGTAGAGGAACGTGTTACAAAGTTTATGGAGGCTCTAGATAAAGCTGTCTCAGAAACAGGTGAAAAGAAACTGTATACTGTTAATATAACTAGCGATCCACCGAAACTATTTGAATTAGCTGAAAGAGTACAAGAACTCGGGGCAAACGCGTTAATGGTTAATTGTGTCTCTGTAGGTCTAGGTGCTTTTAAGTCATTAGCAGAAGATCCAAGTATAAAGCTTCCAATACTAGTCCATAGTATTGACTTCTCGGGTACAATGTATACTTCTCCAACAGGAGGAATAACTTCAACATTAATACTTGGTAAACTTGTTAGAATAGCTGGTGCTGATATGAATATTTATCCTGCCCCCTATGGTAAAGTACCGACATTTACTAAGGAGAAATACTTGAGAATAGCTAAATACTTACGTGCACCTATGTATAACATAAAACAAACTCTTCCATGTCCATCAGGAGGTATAACACAACTACATGTACCACAAATAATAAAAGATCTAGGAATAGATGTTGGAATATCTGCAGGCGGAGCAATCCACGCTCATCCAATGGGTTCACGGGCGGGAGCTAGAGCAATGAGACAAGCAATTGAAGCTGTTCTAAATAAGATTCCTCTAGAAGAATACGCTAAGAATAAGCCCGAGTTGAGATCAGCTATTGAAGCCTATAAGAAAGGTTCTTTGGCAATGATGCTTGGCCTTTGAATAAATAATATTTCAATATTTTTATCATTATATCCAGTAATAATATTACATTGGACTTAAAACCACTAGAGTCTTGATATAGACTATGTAAATCTAGTAAGTAGAATAGTATTGATAATTAATTATTTTTCTAGCATAAAAGTTTACTAAGTTTATTATTTAAATACATGGATCTAATAAAAGGAGAAAACAAAGATAAATAATTTACAGGGGACTACCATGTCCCATACATTGTATCATTGTATTTAATCTTTATTACGGATAATTGGATAAACTAGTATGCATGTCTATTAATGAATTCTGCTTAATAATGTTAAACACATTATTACTGCTAAGATAATATACTAAAAATAAGAATAAAGTCAAAAGATAAATATTGTTTAGGAATATAGATGTATGGAGCTGTGATCGATGATCGGTTATAGGAAAATAATAGATGCGTTTTGGCAAAGACATTCTAATCCATGAAGCGGATTAGCAAGAATGCTTATTGCACCATTTCTGTATTTAGCTATATGGTATCATAGCTGGATAGGCATTGGCTTTGTTATTTTATGGACAATGGTTAATCCATTTACTTTTTCCAAAGCCAGGAAAGAAGGAAAACTGGTTCACTTATGTTGTTTTTGGTAAAAAACTATGGCTGGAAAATTTCATGAAGAAGCCTAAACTAGATCTATCATTAGTGCTAAACATCATTACTGCAACCTCCTTTATACCATCAATATACTTTGCTTATATTAACATGTTTTGGCCTACTCTTTACCTTAGTACATTAATGTATATTTCTAAACTATGGTATGCTGATAAAATTGCTCTACAGTATAAAAATTATTTAATATTAAGGCCTCGATCTATTTATATATGTTTCCTAGCTATGACATTTATGCATTCCTCAACTTTTCCTTTTTAATAAAAACCTTTATCCTCTTTATAGAGATCTTGTGTATTGGAGGAAAAGATTTAGTAATGTAGATAGTACGCAAGATCATGGGCTAAAATAACCTTTATATGTAAACACTTGTAAAAATCCTTATGAGGAGGAGTCGCCGAACCGGATAAATGTATTATCCGGTTCTTTAGGATAGGCTTCTCTATCAAGGTGGAGTTGCGGAATAATATTCGGAGTAAGGCTCTTAATAACCTTGCTCATAGTATTAACGGTAATAGCTTGTATCCATACTGGCTCACATACGGTCCTTGGTAGTCCCACGATCGAGCAAGAAGATAAGACTCCTCCAACAATCATATCGATACTAGCTAGGATTCTGGTGTCGTTAGGGTTATATTTGTTGTAGGGCTTTGTGGTTAGGATTAAATGCTTCTATGAGTATAGTGTCTTGTAGAGGGGAATTAGATTGGCTAAGGTTAGGGCTAGCCGTGTAGTCATCGAGGTCCCCGAGGTTCTTAGATTGCCTCCCGACGAGCTTGAGGAAAGGCTGAGGATAGAGCTTGCCTTGAGACTTTACGAGAAGAGTATAGCTAGTCTAGGCCAAGCTAGGAGTATAACAAGGCTCTCTAAATGGAGCTTCCTAGAAACGCTGCTAAAGAAGGAATGCTACTACACTATGAGGAGAGGCTCAGAGAGGTCCTACAAGCCATTAGAAGGCTTGGTGGTTATAGGGTCTAGTTCACAAACAATATACTTATTGCAAACCATTAAGAACATGATTACCAATGAGATCTGGAATGAAGGTGTTAAGGTGGGGAATATAGTCCTTTCTAGTCTATGGGTACAAGGTAATAATAGTGAGGATAATGACAGGGATCTGTTGAACGCCATGAATGGCATTCTTGATAATAAGATTACTACATTAAATACAGAAACCTTGCTAGAATGATCACATATTACGTCTATCCGGAGGGTAAACGAGTTGAGTAGAAGAACACCTTATGGGAAACGCTTTGAGGATTATTTAGAGGCGATGTATAGGTTACAGAGGAAAGGAAAAGTAGTGAGAGTTCGAGACCTAGCTAGAATACTTAAGGTCAAGCCTCCCTCTGTCATAGAGCAGCTGAGAAAGCTCTCTCAGCATGGTTTTATACTCTACGAGAAGGGGGAGTACATAAGGCTAACAGAGGAGGGCGAGAGAATAGCTAAGGAAGTCCTTAAGAAGCATGAAGCCCTACGAAGATTCCTAAGAGATATACTAATGGTACCCGAAGAAATTGCTGATAAAGACGCCTGCTACATGGAGCATGGCTTACATGAAATAACGTTGAATAGAATTGAGAAGTTCCTAGAGTTTATCGATAAGCACTTCAAGTTAAAAGGTAAGATGGTCTTCCTAGAGAGGCTAAAGTACTATTACGAGCATGAAGAACTTCCTGAAGAATGTATGGTATAAAAACCTCATTCTAGAGAAGAATCTTTATAGAAAGCTATCTGCCATTCTGGTTCTACTTTCGAGACACTTAATTAGGCCTCAATTAATAGGTTAAGGCCTATGTTAAGTATAGAGTAGTACTGCAGATCAATAGTCTCTTTGCAGGACTACTCACACGCATACATAAACAACTACTTTGATGTCTTAAGCACCACCCGCTTATGAACAAATTATACTACTTTACGCTTGGCTTAAGGTCATTTAAGTATTTTTGTGCTATTGCTAATAATTAAGTTTATAAGCTAGGGAACCCTAATAATATTAGGGAAACCTAACGGTGATAAATGGTGACATGTAAGGGAGAGAAACTAAGGCTATCAGATGCTAAGGAGGGACGAGTGTATAGGATAGTCAAAATTGAAGGTACAAGGATGGTGAGGCGAAGGATACTTGATCTAGGTTTATTGCCAGGAC
>Ga0190310_1000112_pt1 | contig 30589 bp, 39 predicted proteins | sample 48700778_MG_FD_165059 | JGI IMG/M metagenome (GOLD analysis project Ga0190310, IMG submission 165059) | Hydrothermal vent sediment bacterial communities from Southern Trench, Guaymas Basin, Mexico - 4870-07-7-8_MG | ecosystem: Environmental > Aquatic > Marine > Hydrothermal vents > Sediment ... | reverse complement strand
TGCCGCAACCCTTCTGCCTTGAGCCGCATACCAATTATAGGTATGGATGGCTAAGGGCGAAGTTTGCACCACTAACTCGACTCCTCTCTCAGAGGCTAGCCTCTGAGCTTCAGGTGAGAGCTTAGCCATTCCACTCGTTCCAGTACCAATAATGATCACCTCAGCTCCAGCATTTATCAGCCTCTCAATCTCATTCCGAGTGAATGTGTGGCTTCCCAGAGTTTCGTACGGGGTAGTTCTCGGCTCTATTCTTCCGTCGGGGAGAATCACTATGTCGTAATTGTATGTTTTCCCATCTATAACGGCTTTACCCCAGACTAGGCTCTCAAACCTCGGCATTCTAGAAGGGGCACTTATAATAGCCATCAAATCACCGTTTTTTAAAATGATAAAAACTCTTATTAATTTTTGTTATAGAAGTTCTATAGAAATGAAGAAGGAAGGTACAACCATCTGGATTTCTAAGCAGACGAAGGAGAGGCTTGACTCCATAAAGTTTCCGAGGGAAAGCTATGACGAATTAATAAACCGCCTGCTCTCCGGAGAGGGCGAAGTATTCGTTAACTTCTGGAGCGTCGATGGTACGCCTGCAACTGAGCACGAAATCGTGTTCCAGCTAGGCGATTATTACTATGTCTATAAGAGAGGAGAGTTCTCCCCTCCACTTCCAAAGACAGCGTTGAGAATAACCGTCGGCTGGGAAAAAGGAGAGAAAAAGGATGAAAAAAACCCTAATCGTGAAGCTTAGCGAAACCACCTATAAGAAGCTTGTGAAGAAGAAAGAGGAGGTTTTCCCCCAAGGAGCTGATTGGGAGGAGTTCTTCAATTACCTAGTCAGGGACATCCATTTAGAGGAGCTCGGCGGGGAGAGGATAAGCAGATCAACCAAGGAGCATCTGTTCGAGCTTTGGGTGAGGAACTTCGCGGACAATCTGCCATACATTAGGGAAGGTAAGACCATAGCCGATTTGGTTCCGCCCGAGCCTGAGAAGGTTCCCAAGTCCGCGGGCATAGTGGTCGGGGCAGGACCCAGCATCTGGAAGCACAAGCACTTAGAAATGCTAGCTGAAAGCGATTTTGACGGTAAAGTAATCCTTTGTGATAGAATGACGATACCAGCACTCAAAGCAGGCGTTACGCCCGAGAAGTTCGATATCTATATTGTCGGAGTTGACGGGGCTCCAATAATAGCTAAATGGTACGACGATCCCATAGTAGATAAATACGGTCCTGACCTAAAGGTTTGTATCATCACAAGCACACATCCAGATGTCAGGAAGCGCCTAGAAAAGGCTAATGCGCAGATTTATTGGTTCAACCCAATATTCGATGATTGGAGACAGAACGAGAGTTTCACCAAACTCCAGCTAATAATGACCAAAAGTGAAAAACTTCCAAAGGGCGTGCCTAGTATGTCTGCATTAGGACATGCAGGCGGATGCGCATGGGTGATGGCACATTCCCTCTTAAGATGTAGCCCAATTTGTCTGCTGGGGCTTAATCTAGGCTGGGACGCCGACACTCCTCTAGAGAAGACTCAATACTTCTCAACTTTTCTAGCACAGACAGGCGGTAATGTCGAGTTAGCGAGAACAGCTTTCAAGAAGATCTACAATCCATATTGGAAGTGCGAGGCCGTAGTCGACCCAGTTTTCAATCATTATAGGGAGGCTTTCTTAGAGGCGGTTAAGATGACTGAACCTTGGGTCATCACGGTGAACTGTACAGGCGGGGGATGCCTCTTTGGAGAGGGGATTTATTGTATGAACTTCGAGGATTTCCTAAAGTATTATAAGGATGTTGAGGAGTTGAAGAAGCATTTTCTGAAGGCTGATTGAAATGGGTTGGAAGAAGAAAAGCAAGTATGATAGGAGGAAGTATACTTTGCCAAGCAGAGTTGAGGTTGGAGATGCCGAACTCTTCTGGCACAACCCCTACGAATTCATAGAGGGACCGGATGAAACATTTATCGAGAAGATAGTCGAATGGTTGCAGAACTTCAAAGTAAATTTTGAAACAATAGGATTCGACAGAACGGTCGAGGATCTGCCCAGAATTAAAGGTTCGGCTTTAGTAATAGACCATCCGTTCACAGGCACACTAGATAGGCATTTAGAAGAGCTCAGGGAATATGAGGGGACGGTATTGGTTACTGATAGAGCATTGAGAAAAGTTCTGCCCTATAAAATCCCAGATATTGTGGCAAATATCGATAGCTCTTATCTATGTTGGTATTTCTTCGATGTTCCAGAAGTTAAAAAACATATGAAGGAAATAAACGCCGTTTTTGCGGCAACTACGCATCCGCTTACAATTAGAGCTTGGACTTCGAGAAGTAGATATTTCTTCATGCCTTGGTTAGGCAGCAGTTACCTAACATACAACTTAGCGGCCATGGGAGGTTTGCCTGTCATGTTTACTGGCGGAGAAGTTTCAACTCTAATCTGGCTCTTAGCTGTTAACTTAGGTGCTAAGCACATAGGAATGCTTGCAATTGATAATTGTTTTCACTCGCTAGAAGAAACGGAATATCCCGGAGTTCCACATGAGATATGGGAGGTTAACCCTTGGACTGGCAAGAAGTTCCCTAGAACAGCATACGTAGATCCCGTCTACAAGCAGTATGCCGAGGTTCACCACGCGTTAATAAGATATGCTAAAGAAAAACACGGAGTTGAAACATATAATTGCTCGCCAGAGTCAGGTATAATGCACGCTCCTTGGATAACAGATATGCCACTTAAAGAGTTTGTAGAAAAATTTAGAAAGTGAGAACATGACCAAGGTGCTCCTAATACACCCGCCTATACGCATAACTGAGCCTCCATACCATCCACCTTTGGGTCTACTTTCCATAGCAGCCGTTCTAGATGCGCTCGGCGAGCAGGTCGCGGTACTAGATTTGAACGCTTTTCGAATAAGCTTGGATGCTTTCAGGCATGAAATAAGGGCTGATGAGTGGGACGTAGTCGGTTTTTCGGCTCTAACCTCCCAGTACAAGCACCTTAAGAAGCTAGTGCCAATAGTGAAGGAGGAGCATCCCGATGCTCTGATAATCGGTGGTGGCGGAGGATTCAGCGCACAGCCAAGGGAGTGGTTGAGGTGGCTTCCAATAGATGTAATTGTAATAGGAGAAGGCGAGAATACGATCGTGGAACTAATGGATGTAGTTTACAGCAAGAGGTTCAACGAGGTGAGAGGAATTGCCTATAAAGAGAACGGCAAGGTAAAGTTCACGGAGCCTAGACCATTCATAGGCATGCCCGATAGTGGCGTATTCGAGAGCTTGGACGACCTGCCATATCCAGCTTGGGACCTAGCCCCCGTCGAAGTTTACTTGCAGAACAGCCGCATTCCGCTGTGTCCCGCAACCATGGATCCGAATATCAGGAGGCTGAGCATAACACATGAGAGGGGCTGTCCTTACGATTGCAGATTTTGCTACCATTGTGCGATGTCCGCTAGGGACTATCGGAGGATTTACGGCAGGGAATTCAAGGGCTGGCCAGCTATTAGAAGACCAAGCCCCGAATATGTAGTTAACCACATCAAGTATCTAAGGATGAAATACGCTATCAACTTTGTAAGTATGTTGGATGAGAACTTACTCGCTGATAAGAAGTGGTGCCTTGAATTCGCCGATCTGTATGAGAGGGAGGGGTTAGCTGGTCTAGTTCGGTTTGGCTGTCTAGGACACCCATCGTGTTTTGACCCCGCATTAATTAGAAGGTTAAAAGACATAGGTTTGACCTATGTCAGTATTGGAGCAGAGAGTGCTGATCAGCACGTATTGGATGCATTAAATAAGAGGAGCACGGTAGAGCAGATACAGAACGCCATAGATGTCTGCATAAAATGTGAGGTTTATCCGATAACTACATGGATGATAACCCCAGACGATGATGTAGAAAGTGTGCTAAGAACAATTCGTTTTTGGAGGCGTAACCAGATAAAGTGCAGACCATTCTTCGAAACTCCTTACGTCGCTACGCCGCTCTTTGAAAAGTACAAGGATAAGATAATAGATTACTTCTTGGAGGATGAAGAGAAGCGAAGGATTGCGGAGCTGGAGAGGGAAGGAAAAACTGAGGAAGTAGAGAAGATCAAGGATAGAGCACTAGAACGTTACGTGGAGCGACTTGGGGATGCGATAGATCTGGCAATTAATTTAAATCCCAATTTCGACGATCTTCAAATGCTTGGGCTACAGCAAATAATGTTTGAACAAGATGAAAGAAGGTTGATTAAATGGTCTAAGATTAGAAAAAGAGCGCACACTAATTTTTAAAAAATTACCAGCTTGACTCTGACCAGAAGTAGTTGGTCCCAATAGTCACAGGATCTACCGCTGAACGCCAAAGGGTGAAGGTTCCATCGGTGCAGGTTGCAGCAGCTGAGTGGAATATTATAGGACCGGTCGTGTCGCTCCAGACAACATTTACAGATCTATTGGGCTCAGCGTACCAATTAGTACCATCATAGCTTTGTAAGATTCCAGAGAAGCATATATCATCTCCAATATAAACTGTTGTAGGCACGGAGAAGTCCAAATATACGCTCATAGTTGTTACAGTTACCGTATCACTCCTAACATACGGCATGAAGCTTCACCAAACAACATTAATACAAAAACGATTAAAAATTTTTTGGTATGAAGGTGCTAATCTGTAAACTGAGGGATTCAACTTATGAAAAGCTGAAAGTCTGGAGAACAAAGCTCGGACTAGAAGAGAAGGATTGGGGGGACTTCTTCGACTACATAACAAGAGAGGTGCACTTCTGGGAACCGTTAACTGAAACTCTCACTAGAAGAACTTTGGAGAAGTTGCTCCCTCTTTGGTGCGAGAACTTCGCAATTAACCTTCAGAAAATCAGAGACGGAAAGGCATTAAACGATCTTGTTGGATACGGAAAAAACAAGCCTGCAATTGTAGTCGGAGCAGGCCCAAGCCTCTACAAAAACAGACACCTTCAACTTTTGGCGAAAAGCGATTTCGATGGCATCGTCCTAATAAGTGACAGAGTTTTGATAGACTCCTTAAAAAGCGGAGTTACTCCAGAGAAGTTCGACATAATTGTAGGTACAGTCGACGGAAACAGAGATTTGATATGGCAACATTACGATGACCCCATAGTAGATAAATATGGAGACAGATTGAAGGCAGTATTCGCCTCTACGGCAGCACCAAATGCCGCAGAAAGGGCTGAAAAAGCAGGAATTGAGATATACTGGTATAACCCGCCACTAGACGATTGGAGGAAGAATGAAAGCCTAACAAGACTCATGGGGATGATGACAAAGACGGAGAAGAGACCAAAGGGGATAGGCGTGTTGAGATCTGGAGGGCAGGTAGGATGCGGTTTGAACATAATGGCCCATGCTGTGCTTGGATGTAAGAAGACTGCCTTGATCGGGATTGATTGTGGCTATCTGCCTGAAACACCTATCGAAAAGACAGATTATTACAAGCAACTTCTATCCATGGCAAAAGGCAATATAAATGAAGTGAAAAAGTACTTCAAAAAAATCTACAACCCCTACTTTAAATGCGAGTGCTTAGTGGATTTCATGTTTGATTCTTATAGGGATATATGGATGGAAACTATACGGGCACTCCCACCAGATCATGTTGTGTACAACTGCACAGAGGGGGGATGCCTCTTCGGAAAGGACATACCCTGCATAAGGTTCGAAGATTTCCTAAATCATTACAGAAATGACTTGAGTCGTTATGTTTTAAAGGCTGAATAACAATTTTTTAAACAGAATGTCCGTCCAGAAAACTGTTCAAATGAAGGAACTGGGGATTGTTGAAATATATGGTCCCTTAGGAAGGGTTGAAAATCCAAGTTTTGAAGAAGGGGACACTAGCCCAACAGGCTGGAATCTTGAAGGAAACATATCTTGGATTAGCGAGGGCGCAAGAATAGGTACAAGGGCACTCTACACCAAAGGAGGGACTTTTAAAAGCTCAAGCTCTGTCTTCGATATCGTTCCTAGTAAAAAATACACATCGGAGATTTATGTTAAAGGCGTGTTGAGCACAGGCAAGGTTGCAGTTTCGATAGTCTGGTACAAATATTGGGGATGGGAAGAAGTAGGAAGAACTTCGTTCATTATAACGGAGGGCAATTATGAAGATTGGACTAGGTTTTGGACCGAGGGGGTCGCACCTGCCGAGGCAACCACAGCAAATTTGGTCATAGAAACCATAGAACCAATCTCTGGCGAACTCTTCCTCGATGATGCTCAAATATATACTGAGCCCTACACAATATATGTTATAGCATTAGATGCTGTTGGATTGCCACTAACGATCATGCCAAACAGGGTGGAGAATAACGCACATGCCTGTGTATACCTATACAGAGTTCCTAGGCTGAAGCCACTAAAATTAAACATAACATTTCATGTGACGGGGACAAGCAAAGTCGATGTTTATGACCCAGAGCTTAAACGTCAAATCATGAAAGCACAGTATATAGATGTGCCAACGACCTTTACTGTTACATGGGACGGTCAAGGAAAGCTAGAGCCCAGAGTAATGGAAGGTAATGTCGAAAGGATAGAGATATCAACAACAGAGAGGTTGCCTAAGAATTACGAGCCTGTAGCGCCAAACATCTACGTATTATTCTTCATACTATTAACGCTAGGTCTCAGTATAGCATCTATAATAGCTTTTATATGGAAGGGGAGAAAAATTGGTTAAATGGTCCGAAGTAACAAGTGAAATATGCAAAGTTAAGGTTTTTAGAGATGAGATAGCAAAAGCCATTCTCATAGCAAGCAGGTATATAGACAACAGGTACAGGGAGGTTGAGGATCTAGCCATCATTTCAAGTTACCCATCAATGCCGTTATCGTTACATAATAAAGAAACAGGCGAATATATGCAGGCAGGCAATTGGTGTAAGGGAATTCTGCATATAAATCCGAAATGTGTAGACTTCTCCGAGAATTCTACGAGCCTCTACTGTGGAGAAATGAGCCTCCCAGCGGATTGGCCAAACCCCAACTACGGAGGTTGGAGAGGTTTTGCTAGCTGGTGTAAAAGTTGGACATTTTTTGAATATGGGATTCTCTGCAAGGAGTGTTTACTAGGTTTAGCCGTTCTATTTACACGTACAACCATACCTCCAACACATATGTGTATGAGGGTTAGAAAGGTTAAGGGGAACCCGAGTGCTGATTTATGGATAGCCACAACAAGCCCAAACGGCATCATAGTTGAGGATGTAGGAAGTGTTCCAAGTGGGAGTGAATGGATCGTAACATCAAACCCATTAGATGGTTTCAATAGTCTGAGATATGAGCCAAGGCATGGTCCAGCTTTTATTAAAATGCACTATGCTTACGATGTAAAGAATCCCCGCAGGGAAACAAGACTTTCGGTATTCTTAGACAGATACGGCTACGAATACGAGTATTATGCACCTTTATATGCCATCGATGTGGATTATCCAGATGATTGGTTTGTGCTTAATGAAACTTGGCATGATTGTGATGTTTACGACATACTCCCAAGAGGGGTTGACTACTACCCTTATTGGAGCAAAGTTTGCTTAGGAAGGGGACAGTTCATATATAACAATCAATTTGAGCCTGTAGCCAGATGTTTAATGGCCATCCATTTAATGAATAAATACCAAGACCCAAACCACACCCTTCCTTCGTATGGTTTCTTTAATGTTATAGATGGAATAAATGTCAAGAAGTTGCTCAGGGATGGGTGGGAAACCTCAGAGGGAATAAGGGTAGAAGGTGTTGAAGCAAATTGGACCGATGGCTACGGTTTAGAATACAACGGAGTATACAGCACTTGGAGGGTTGCAGTATTTCTAGCTGCCGAGTCTGAGTGGGGATATGGGTTTGGTGATGAAACAGCGAAGCGGTATGCAGATAAGGCTGCGGAAATATTGTTGAAGTTGCAAGTGAATAACTGCTGGGCACTAAAAGAGGAGGAGGATGGCTCGGTCAGCTACATTTTCAGACCGGACCATTATGGAGGGTTCTTAACGGATTACATAAAATCTCCAATAGGATTCGCATTAGCCTACTATAGACCAAATTACTTCAGATATTTGATCGACATGTGGAATATGCCAGCAGAGTGCCCAGCATCAATACCCACAAATATCGAAGCCACTATGCTAGCAGAGAGGGCATTACGAATCTATTATTACTACAAATTTATGGGAGGAAGTGGAGCATTTCCACCCTCAATAAATGTGGAAGGTGATTAGAATGCTTGATAAGGAATTAGCCCTCCGATTTCTTTTTGATGTGTTATGGGATGAGGAATTCGGAGCTTTTAGGGAAAGCTACGACCCAGAGTACTTAGAAAGGTTCTGGTACAGCGACAACAGCCTAGCATGGATACTGATGCAAAGGTATGATAAAGAGAAGGCAAAACGAATAGAGGAGAACTTCACAAGGATGATGGGATACCCTCCGCCATTCCCCCATTTCGGCTGGGACAGGTGGTGTGTTTTAGTAGGGGATACGGAGAGCTTTACCCAAGCATTCTTGAAACCGAACTTTGAAAACTGGATGTGTTACTCGGACCTTCTCTCCTTACAATATTTATACTACCACTACACGGGAAATATTGAGTGGAAAAACAGGGTTTATGCCATGCTACTATCGCAACTGACTGAGGAGGGTTTGATAGTTGATAGGACATCGCTAGAGCCTCCTCTTCCGGATGGTTGTGCACCCTATAAGTTATCGCTACTGACTATTGTGTCAATACTTCACAACAGATATGATGTAGCTAAGAGGTGCTTAGACCACATAGGTAATGCGCAAGTAAAAGATAAGAACCGCATAGACTATGGCGGGATAAGAATTGCCATATGGAAGAGTGAATGGGGACCAGTTCCAGACCACTTAATATCATCAGTAACTAACGATATACGCTGCAATTGTGAAACTCAAGTGCTAAGCATATTAGCGCAAGATGCTTATGATGATGCCACTTGGATAAAGAATTTGCCCAGCATACCGCTCATCATACTCGCTTTAGAAACAGGCAGAAAAACTGGGCTCAGCGGAAAAGCTTTATCCTTTTAATCACATTTAAAAGGGCATCTAGGGCAGATTTACAAAGGTGCCTAAAGGATTCATGATGTTTGAGGAACAGAGCAACAGGTAAGCCAATCCTAAAGTAATATATGTATATGAAGAGTTTTCCCAACCAGTTCGTTTTTAGAAACCTATCCCTAAAGTTTCTGAAGTAAACTAATGACGGGTTACCGTAGCCATAACACATGGTAGCTATGAAGCACAATCTTCTCTCGAAATAAACCCTCCAAACAGTAACCTTTCCTTCCTCTATGGCTATTGTTTCAGTCTTCGTGTAGGTGCGGTATTTCGCTGTAACAATATATTGCCCGACATCCAAGAGCAGAGGGAAATCTCTAGGAGAAGTATAGGTTCCTATGTAAACCCCTTCTAATGTAGTTATTGTTACTTCAGCTAATACTTCCGCACCCATATAGTAAACATGGACTTCTAAATAGCCTTTACCCTCAACAAATTGAACTGTAACAGTTATCGTTTTGCTTCTAACATAGATAGGAGAGGGCATAACAATAGTTAATAAGGATGAATTAGTTAAAATTTTTACGAAAAATGGTCGATGCAAGAACATTAATATGGACAATACTATCGGCAGAGAAGTACCTGGACAATTTATATAGAGAGGTGATCGACGAGTTCAGGATGCCAAATAAGCCAAGCCAAGTCACCAAGTTCGGAATAATATCGGAATACCCGTCAACACCAATAATTGCGGAAATAATAGACGAAGGTGGCATAAGGTACCATCCAATCGGTTTTGGCGATTTACACGGCTGGGAAAAGGCGGTTTTTTTCCAACCAATTTGGTCATCTTATTGGAAGTTACATGAAACAATAAAAGATGATGGAACATGCTTCGAATGGATAATAGGTAACGATACTAGGGACGATAGAAAACCCGAAGGAGACTTTGATTACGACGAGCCAAAACTTCAGATTAGTTATGAGCCGTCTAATTCGTCAATAGAGCTAAAAGTCAGGGTTTTAGATTACAAGGACGAGCAGAATAAAACAGTAAACCTTTACCTAGTTCATGGTGGAGAGTTAATTAAACTTTTCGAGGGAATCAGAAACAACAGCATTCCGGATTGGACGGTATCGCTCCGAACTTCTGAGAATGAGCCATTTCCCAGTCTAAGATTTGCTGTAAGACATATAAGTCAGATGGGGTGGAAACATTACTATTGGGATTCCCTACACCCAAATGCCTTAGAAAGGGCAGAAAACATCAAGAAGCTATTAGATTATTACGATTTTATATATGATTTATACGATCCGTTATGGCACAACAGCGATGGTTATAGAGATGACTTCATATGGACGGTGGATGTGTACCACGAGTTATTCATCTATGACTATTTACCTGGTGCCGATGGGCAATCTCCAACACATTACCCATATAGAAGCAAAATAGGTGGACCCGATCCAAATATTACTGTAGTCTATTTTATATTTCTAAACTTCACGGATCCATTATGGTGGTCACTAGAGGCCATTCATTTAATGAATAAATATAATGATCCTTACAAGAAAGTTCTACAACTCGTAGGTCCAGTATACATCCAAGAACCGGTAAGTGCCTACGACATAATACGCAAAGGAGTTAAAGGTTGTTACATACCATGCGACACTTATGTTGATGTTCCGCCGTTGGAGCAAAGATGGGTAGAGGGGGTAGGTGTTGAGTGGCCGGAAGGCAACTTCTCTGCAATAAGATTGGGAACTTTCTTGGTGGCTGAAGCCGAGTTTGGATACGGGTTTGGTGATGAAACAGCGAAGCGGTATGCAGATAAGGCTGCGGAAATACTGCCCATGATTCAGTGGAAAGGGAGAGCTGATGAAACAGAGGATCACGGTGTAGTGTATAGACCTGAGCACAAAGGAGGTTTCATGATATATTACACAAGGGCAAATGGTTTTAAGTTTAAAGCAAGGAGTATGGGCATTCTAGGCACAATCGCCGACCTGTTCAACATGCCAAACGAATTCTTTGGCGAAATACCAACTCATGCGGAATCAACGATAGTAGCTCAAAGAGCTGCCAGAATTTATCTCTGGTATAAGTTCAAAGGGGGAAAGGGAAGTTTCCCAAGCTGTCTGTGCCTAGCAGATTTAAATAATGACCAAAAAGTAAATATAGATGATTTATTGCTAGCCTACAGAACTATAAAAAGCGGGGGATATTGTGTTTTCGCAGATTTGAATATGGATGGAGTTCTCGATGAAAAGGATTTCGAAATAATAAGAGGGGCTTTACGTGAGCCAATTAAAGGGGCACTATGGATTCCAAACTATAGCAATGAGGTGCAGGTGAGTGTTGCATAATGGAGTTCACCGTTGAGTTAGGTATCCTTAAAAAGGAGCTAGTTCCGATAGCCGATGCTTATGTTAGAAACGATAAACCCTACTCGAATTTCGGTAACGAAGGCGAGCTGATAGTTGGCACGAACGAAGTAGGAACCCAATTTAGAAGCTTTATAAATTTTGACCTGATGCAGTTTTATACTGGTTACCCATTTGAGCTGATTGCCGCTTTTTTAGAGCTTTATTGTCACGATTTTTATGTTAATTTGGAAGAGTTGCCAACAGGATTTCCAGAAGGGGTCATAAATTACCTTATGACCTTGAGTTCACCTTGGACTGAGTCGGAAGTAACATGGAATAATCAACCAACATTAGACAGGACGTTATGGGCATTCGTTTCAAGTTATGTAGGCAACATACGATTGGATGTCACGGATCAAATAATGAATGTTTTCAAAGGGGCTGAATTATTCTTCGGTTACGGACTGCTTGGATATCCCGACTTACACCAATACGCTAGGTTCTATAGTCGAGAAGGGGATTTTCCTCCTAAACTGCTAGTGTACTACCGAAGCTACGAGCCCTTAGAAACTAGGCTGAGGATATCGCCAAGTAGCTCCTGTGTTTTAGACAAGAAAGAAGTTAAAATCTCCTATAGATTAGAATATAAATCAAGATATTATGGCGATTGGTGCATTGTGGTTCCAAAGGATAATGTTGAAATAAGGTTTTATGCGAGCTTTGACGGAGGAAGGTCTTGGGAAGACATAGGCCACAAGACCCACAGCTACAAACAACCTGTGATAGGAGAGTTTAGCTGGACACCCAATAGAACAGGTTTTGCATTAATAAAAGCCTCCTTTGCCGGAAATGTCGGCAACCTGACATGTGGTGGTGCAGAAGACGGAGTTTATCTAAATGCGACCACTTCAGAGATAAAGGGCACAATATGGGTTTGTGTTTTAAGCAATAAAGTAGAGGTTGAGGTTAGAAGCTAAGAACACGCGGGATATAGAAAAAGAAGTTATAAAAAGTAGTTTCTGCATGTGCGTTCATCACCTCGGTGAGAGGTTCTATCCCCGTTATATAAGCCACCACGCCGGCATCCATGGCTATTTCATATATAGGTCTTAACAAATTTCGCAGAGATATATGCCAAGTGACCTTTCCCTTAGGTGCAGAGTCGGATTCAAAATAGCGATACATTAGCCAACGATGCTTCCCACCCTTTCCCTCGCTAGGAAGTGCCATACCTAGAGTCAAAAATCCCTTATTAATGAGTTCAGCAAACCAATCCCCTTCAACATAGGTGTAGTAAACAAGTTCAAAGGTATCAGTAACGATGGGGCCCTCGCCTAAGGGAGGGGGGCCTGTATCCACTTCAATCGCGGCACTAAACCTGCCCCAAATATCAAGTATAGTGGAAACCCAGAAGCCATGCTCCAATATATTGACCTCAAAAGCGAGGTCAGCCTCACAATTATCCGCAAGATTAGAGCTTATGGGAACTTCAAGAAACTGCCAGCCCCCATAGCTAGAAACTCCATGAATATAAGTCCAAAATGGAGGTCTTCTCCCTTGGACAAGGCATATTTGACCCATTCCCTTAGGAATGGCTGTGTCGAAAATACCTACTTTTATAGTGGGATAGTATAGTTTCAAGCGACCGTAGGCACCTGGCTTCAAGAAACTAAACTCACCGTCGAATACCTCTGGCTCTCCTCCTCCGGAAACGAATGGATAATCTCTTGGATGATGTTGTACCCAACCACCCCAAGATTTAGATTCGGGAGTGCCGACACTTCTATGCCAAATTAACGGGTCTTTGTTTAAAATCATGTAAGGAGATGATTCACAGATGTTATCTTGAACATATTTAACTTCATCGCAGTCAATAACACCATCTAGATTTAAATCCGCATCTAAATTGTACTGTCCTTCTCCAAATCCCCAATCATTATGTTTGGATTTTCCAGCCGACCTAATAATTAGTTCTAAATCATGTCCTGTAATTATACCGTCGCCATCTATATCCCCGTAAAGCTTGGGATTCAAATCAACCACCGTAAATAAATCCCCTAATTCAAATTAATAAAGAGTGCTTGGTCGATTAAAAATTTCTTGAAGATTTTAATCGAAAGCTTTTTTAAGAAAAAAATATAAAACAATATTTGATGAAATATGTTTATATATCTTAATAGTTTAACAATAGCCCAAGGTCACCATTTCGCCGGGGAGGGGCAGGCAATAATACTAGGTTTCATTTTCATATTGCTTCTTGAGTTGATAATTGCTCTTGTTTTTCTCGGCATAGTTCGGGTAATACTTAAGATACAGAAATGGAGGTCAAGGGACTCAAAACCGGTTTCCATATCGAACCAGTCCGGCGACGGTAGTGCCAGAAGCCATAATGAACAACATCAGCGAAGGAGCTGATGCCATCCAATTCTCCATTCATATTAACATCTGTTCCTCCTTCAAGATTCAAGTATGCTATCCGTATCTTTGCATTAGTGAAGTCAATAAATTCGGTACGAGCTGCTTTAAACCCTCTGAGAGACTCCCCAACCTCAACCCTGAGAGGGGCAACGACATTTCTAATCTCTATCGGTCCCTGAAGTTCCTCTATTAGCGAGGCGAAGGTTTCGGGCTCTATCTTATGCACCATACGTTCGCCAACTTCCGGCTTATCTAGTATATAGTGAACCATCCAAAAGGCAGTTTCAGGGGAGAAGGCACTTTCACCTATACCAGCTCTTAACATAATTCGATGCCACTTATCACCTCCAGGGCTTAATGTTTCTCCGGATTGTTCGTTCCTAACTTGGAACATGACTTCAATTATTCGCGATCGGTAGGTTCTATCGCCAAGAACGGGATGTTTCGCCTCTATTTCATAGGGTTCTTCCAAAATTATCCAACCTCCGAAGCCATAAGAGAGATAGCTCTTAATCTCCCCAAGCGTCCAATGAACTATCTCAGACTCCACCCAAAACTCGTGGTTCTTCGCAGGTAGTAAAGGAACATCGTAATCCCAAGGCTCAGGGTTAAGCGTGTTAGGATGTTCGTAGGGCTCACCTATTCCAGCTTCGGTCCAGACATTATCAAATGGACACCAATCGCGATAGCCGCTACTACACATCACAACAACTGTTGTGTCAATAATTCCTGGAGCCATCATAAGTTTACGAGGGGGCTTCAGCAGAAGCATATGCTCAAATCCTCTTGTTCCAATAAAGAATGTTTTTGCATCCACATTTCCCCACCACTCATTAGGAATTTCCAAAGCACTTCTAGGAGCCCAGCCAGCCCCTTCGTCAATAAGCGTTGGGTTCTTATTGACCACATACCAAGGAGTTGCTCCTCCAAACGCCGATTCCACAAGACGTATGTCTGGAAGCGATACGGAGCCATCCCTATTCAAATCGCGGTTCGGATCATAGCAAGTGGGACAAGTTCCCCACTTATCACCCTCTCCAGTAAACTGCATTGCTTGTTCTCGGACGGCTTCTATGTCTTCCAGATTTACAAAGCCATCGAAGTCAACATCTCCGCATAGGTGATGGTTGCCTCTCCAGTCAACATAACCCGGTAAGCGCAAGGTTTCCACCAGATTTATTTTTCACCGAATAGTTAAAATACTTAACGAGTTTTGGATTCATAATTTTAAATAGGAGAGAACCTTAAATGTTTTAGCGAGAGATATAATGAAGAAAAGAGCAAAACTTCTTCCCAAATTAAGCAAAACCGTTCAAAATGTCATGGATTTGACATTCTATACTAAAGCTCCGATGTGGTATAATAACTTCGCCGAGAACCTAGCAATCATCAGAAAGGGAAAGGATGTGAAGGAACTGCCCAGGCTTGACGGTAAGCCCTGCGTATGCTTGGGTGCAGGACCTAGCGTTTGGAAGCGTGATCACTTGGAGCTTCTTAAAAAATGGAAGGGAATAATACTCTGTTGCGATCGGATGCTAATAGAGTGTTTAAAGAGGGGCATAGTGCCCTTTGCAGTCGCTACCGTGGACGGGGATAAAAGGATTAAAGAATTTTATGACGACCCGATAGTTGACAAGTACAAGGACAAGGTAAAAGCTGTTTTCTCAGCCGTAACTGTACATCCAGAAGTGGTCAGAAGATGTCCTTTTGAGAAGTATTGGTTCGTCCCGATTTACGATGACCCTAGGAAGCCCAAAAGCCTCACATTTGCACTCTATTACCTAAGCGGAGAAAAAAGCCTGCTTGTCACAGGGGGAACTGTTGGCACATTCATTTTTAACTTGGCTTACTTCCTAGGATGTAACCCGATAATACTAGTTGGCTACGATTACAGCTATAGTGTGGAAACTCCTCCTGAGAAAACGCCGTATTGGTTCGCCTACTTGCAACTATGCAAATGGGATTATGAGAAGGCTAAGAAGATGTTCGTTATTGGGGAGAACCCTTATTTCAAAACCAAATACATGTTGGACTTGATGTTTAAGGTGTACAGGGAAATCCTCGCCTTCTACTTAAAACAGCTTCCAAAGGATATTAAAGTCATTAACGCAACTGAAGGCGGAAGTTTGCATATGCCTGAGGTAAGGGTAAAGTGCCTAAGTTTGAAGGAAGTGATTGAAAAATATAAAAAAAGATATTAAAGAAAAAAGTGAAACATTTCAAGGGAGAGGTAATGCCTGAAGTAGAGATCATAAAGATAACAACCAAGGATAGAGAATCTGGTACGGTTTTTAATGTATATCCAGAAGGGGAAATCGGATGGGTCACATATTACAGACCATCATTTGATTATGATCATAACGTAGATGCCAAATTCACATTACGGAACAACACGGATGCCACTATAATGGCGAATCTCAGATTGTATAACCCGTGGTGGGAAGTTGGAACAACAATAGTTTCAATTCCAATAGAGCCTCACGAGGAGTTCACTTACGGAATAAACAGCATATTAGCTGGGGTTCATAGCTTACCAGTAACATATACAGCGGAGGCTTGGATAGAAGGGGGCGAAAAACACACGGTTAATTTTACTATCGATGAGGGAAATTTCTTATGGATAAACTCGGAACTAACCTGTAAGGTAGAAATTTCAGGCGATTTGAAGTATCAGCGTGCAGAAAAGAGCCTTTATATCTTCCCACATAACGCTCCAGTTTCACTACTAGCCGTTCCTCCGTTTTGCCATGTCTTTAAAAACTGGGTTCTAGAGTGGAAGCGGAGTGGAACTAGTGAAACAAAAATTCAAAATCCAGTAGAATTTACATTAACCGAAAATTGTTCAGCTACTGTCTATTTTGAGCCAGCTAGGTAAGAGTTCCGAAAAGCAGAGTTAAAGCCAACAGACCTATTAAAGGTAAAAGGCTAACAGCTCTTTCTCCCTGCTGCGCCTTCCACTCCTCATAAGTTAGCCCGTAGTTGTTAATCAGAGTGAAGAGATCGTCTACATCGACCTCGCCGTTTCCATTGAAGTCGCAGGCTGGATTGTAGTTTGGGTCACCCCTCTTAGCCAAGAAGGATTTCATGAAAATGTCAGCATCAGCATCGTCGATTATACCGTCACCGTTTATATCGCCAGCCTTTCTGAAATCAAGCGTTAAGACTAATGCAGATTTAAGGAGTCTCGGCATTGTTTCACACCAAAAATTATTTTTAGAAATAAAAAATAAAAAGTTTTGGAAGTAAGATGGATAAGCATAAATGTGCTGTTGTTGGCTGTGGTCGCATAGGAGCATTATTAGAGTTTGACCCAAAAAGAGAGAAGCCGGCAACTCACTTAGGAGCTTACCAGAAGCTGTCAGACATTTTCGATTTAGTGGCTGTCTGTGATATTAACGAAGAAAGGGCTGAAAAAGTAGCAGAACACTTCAACATTTCATGCTGGTTCAGCGATGTAGAGAAGATGATGAACAGTTTAGATATTGATGTCGTAAGCATATGTACACCTCCGAAGGGGAGGTTTGAACTTGTCAATAAGATAGTATCGAGTCCGCAACCACCCAAACTAATATTTTTAGAGAAGCCTATTGCAGAAGATCTGTATGAGGCGGATGCTATTAACGAATTGTGTAAAAAATACCGTGTAAAGTTGATGGTCAACCACACTAGAAGGTTTAGTGGCGCATTCCGCATATTAAAGTCAAGTATTGTTCAAAAGTTGTACGGGGAACCCATAGTTTTCAGAGGTTTATTTTCAGGCGATGTTGTTAATGACGGGGTGCACATGGCTGATTTAGCATTATGGCTTTTCGATGAAGGAAAAATCTGTGTAGAAAATGTGGAGACACCTTATCTAATTTTCGAGGTTGACCTTATTTTCAGTAACGCAAGAGTATTGATAAGAAATAACGGAGCAAGATTCGAGGTTTACAGACCAATAGAAAGTAAAAGATATGAGGGAATTAAGGAATTGCAGTTAGTTAAAGTTCTCCCATACAAGTTTAGCTTTTCTGGAGCCATTTTGAACGCTTTAAAAGAGATAAATGATTGTTTAAGATTTGACCGAGAACCTTCTTGCGGAGGTGAGGAAGGAATAGAGGCTTTGAAGTTAGCATTAAAATGGAGGGAGAGAATTTGGAAAGAAGGAAGCTAAACTTGATAGCGGTAGCTCCTTGCTACAACTTCACTCCGCCAAACGAAAGCGTAGCACAGAAAGTAACAGTAGTAATAGCTCCAATAGTTATTAAAGAAGAAGGAAACATTACAACTATAGGATATGCTTGCTCATGCGGTCCATACTGCGAGTTTCCCTACTGTCGTTACAGTAAGGTTGGAAAGGAGAATTTAGGAAAGGGGGCTAATCGCTACGACATTTAAGCTAGGCAGATGGGGATGGGATGAGCTGGAGGCGATAAAAGGCGTTTTGCAAGAAGGTAGTCTATCCAGCTTTTATAGAAACCCTTATGGAGGGAAGTGGGTTCAGAAGTTCGAGAAGGCTTTCGCTGAGTGGTTAGGTGTAAAGCATGCAATAAGCGTTTGTAATGGAACTGCGGCATTACACACAGCCTACTTGGCAAGTCGCATAAAACCCGGAGATGAAGTGATAACAACTCCTTTGACATTCGTGAGTACTGCCACCATGGTGCTAGCTTGCGGTGCGAAGGTCATCTTTGCCGACGTGGATCCTCAAACATACAACATAGATCCCGAGAGCACCAACGAGTTAATTACGCCGAAAACCAAGGCAATAGTCCCAGTTCATTTAATTGGACAATGTGCGGACATGAAGGCTTTATGTGAAATAGCCGAAGACAACAATTTAGTGTTGATCGAGGACGCATGTCAAGCTTTAGGCGCAGAGTTTGATGGGAAGAAGGCTGGGACATTTGGGGACTGCGCAGTCTTCAGCTTCCAAGAAACTAAGCAAATAAGCACCTGTGGCGAAGGTGGAATTATTGTCACGAATGATGACGAAATAGCTGAGAAGTGTCGGCGCATAAGAAACAACGCAGCGAAGTACTTTATGGATACTGAGTTTTTCGGCTACAATTACAGAATGACCGAGATGCAAGCCGCGATGGGTCTAGTCCAGTTATCCAAGTTAGACATGTTTATTGAAAGGGAGATTGAAAACGCAGAATATAGCATCAAAAAGCTTCCAGATGCCATAATTCCGCCTTTCGTTCATCCAAACACAACAAAACACACTTACTATATAGTCGGATGCATATTCGATGAGGAAGAGGCAGGGATGACCAGGGATGAGTTCCTGCAAAGGATAAATGAAAAGGGCTTAAATGAACTCAGACCCGGAAGAACCGTAGGCGGAGGTTATAGCGAAGTTATCTATCACCTTCCGTACTTTCAAAGGCACAAAGACTGCTGGGAGGGGGTATGCCCAAACGCCGAGGAGTTACCCAAGAAGTGGCTATGGTATGATTGGAATAGATACCCATCCACTAAACATGATATGGACAAGCTTGTTGAAGGATTTAATGAGATATTGGAGTTGGGCAGTTGAAGGCTTTAGGAATAATCTTAGCAAGGAAGGGTTCGAGAAGAATTAGAAGGAAAAACATACAACCATTAGGCGGAAGACCGCTTATTGTTTGGACATTTGAATGTGTAAAAAAATCGAAGAAGTTGGACAGAGTTGTTGTCAGCACAGATGACGAAGAAGTGAAGAAACTAGCCGAGGAACACAACATAGAAGTTCCATTTTTCCCAAGACCAAAGGAGCTAGCTGAGGACGTGGATTCGGTTCTCCCTATGAAGCATTGCGTAGAGTTTCTTGAAGAGAGGGAAGGGTATAAGCCCTCCCATGTGGTTTTATTACAGCCAACTTCACCATTTAGGGAGCCATCGGACATAGATGGTTGCATACTAATAGCAGAGGAAACTGGATGCGATACAGTAATCACCATAACGGAGGTTTCACAACATCCCTTCTGGATGTTCAAAACCAAGGCGGGGAAGAAGGGCTTCACTAAGCTAGAGCCTTATGAGAAGATCGACCTTGCGGGGGATGTCTTAGTTTGGCAGAACTTGCCAAAGCTGTATTACCCGACTGGGGACGTATACGTGACTAGAACCGAGCTAATAAAGAAAGGGAGGATATTCGGCAAAACCATTTACGGTTATTTGATTCCGAAGGAAAGGGCGATAGATATAGAGGAAGAAACTGATTTATTACTAGCTGAAACCATAATAGAGTACAGAAGGCATATATTGAGGTGGTTGTGCCCAAATGTGGTTTAACAGTGACAGTAACGAAGAATGGATGTATTGGATTCTATCCCTCAGCGATTCAAACAGCTTCGACTTCACCATAACAGTAATAATGCAGCCAACTGAGGATTGTGAGTGTGAAGAGTGCCCCATGTATAGAAACGGAAAGTGTATAGCATCTAAATGTATAAAGAGTTATCCGAAGGTAGAGGGAAATGACGAAGATGAGAGTTATCGCGGAGTTAAGCGGAAATCACATGGGAAAAGAAGAGCTAGCAAGACAAATGATGGAGAAAGCAAAAGAGGCAAATGCTGAATTCGTAAAACTGCAATACTACAAAACAGAGCAACTCTACAGTAAGGATCACCCGCTTTTCAAAAAAGTGAAGGAAGCTGAGCTCTCAATAGAGCAGATAGGAAGGCTAAAGGACTACGCCGAAGATTTAGGGCTGAAATTCGTCTGCACAGTCTTCAAAGACCCTAACTTGGTAAGCGATTTAGAGTCAATAGGATTGAAGCATTATAAAATCAGAAACGCCGACAGCCAAAATTACGAGTTGATAGATGCGGTCTTAAGAACCAACAGCGAGTTGGTTTTCATTTCCACCAGAAAACTACCCACAAGCCCAAGATATCTTTACCACCCTAAGATCAGGTGGATGTATTGCAATCCTTCATACCCTCCAAGGCTTGAGGAGTTCGAGGTTGACAGAGTAGCGGTTTTTCAAGGTTTCAGCAACCATTTCCCAAGCATAGTTCCGCCGTTAGCTGCTGCAGTCGCCGCGGCACATAGAAATAGAAAGGAATTCTTCATCGAAGTGCATGTCACTCTAAATCACAGTATGGATGTCGTAGACAAGGCCGTAAGCTTGGACTTTAACGAGTTGAAGACATTAATTAATTATTTAAAGGAAGTTGAGCAGTTTAGTTGGTCGGGGGCTTGGTTTGTCTCCAGCTAGACCAAATTTCAGACTAAAGGGAAAGGTGTTCTTGATTACAGGAGGGGCTGGAACTTTAGGAACTGCCTTAGCTGAAGAGCTCTTCAAACATAAGCCCAGAGCCGTAAGGCTATTCGATAATGACGAAAATGGTTTATTCTGGGCAGAGCAGAGGTTTAGAGGTGAAAGGGCATTAAGGATACTTTTGGGAGATGTTAGAGACAGGTGGAGATTAAGGTTCGCTTTTGATGGCGTCGATGTAGTTGTGCATTGCTCAGCACTCAAACACGTGCATTTAAGCGAGCGAAACCCGTTCGAGGCATTAAAGACTAATGCGGTTGGAACTCAGAACTGTATCGAAACCGCCATAGAAAAGGATGTCAAAGTTTTTGTTTTAGTTTCAAGCGACAAAGCGGTTGAGGCAAGAGGAACTTACGGCGTAACCAAGCTATTATCTGAGAAGCTCGTGTTAGATGCAAGGAATTTTAGAGGAGACCACCCAACCAGATTCGTCATAGTGAGGCCAGCCAACTTCTGGAAGAGCAGGGGCTCAGTTTTTGAGGTATGGCAAAAGCAAAAGGAGGCTGGATTGCCACTAACGGTCACCCATCCAAAGATGAAGAGGTACTTCATGAAGTTGGAGGATGCGGTAGAAATGATATTGTATGCGATAAAACATGGAAAGGACGGAGAGATAATAGTCCCGAAGAAGGTCGAGAAGAAAAGAATAATCGATCTGGCGAGGCGAATATCTAAAAACATAGAGATAACTGGATTGAGACCCGGGGAGGTTCTCGACCAAGAGTTAATGACGGAAAAAGAGAGGGAAGTTGCAAAAGAGACAAAAGATTTCTACATAATACCTCCTCCGGAGGAGTGGCACTATTAGGAAAATAGGAGTGGTAACAGCTTCCAGATCTGAGAGAGGGTTGTTAGAGCCTGTTATCAAGAGGATAGAGAAACATCCCAAGCTCACATGTAGCCTTTTGGAAATAAAACCAGATTGGGGAATGAGTTTCATCTTTGACTGTGTTTCAATTTGGCTAGACAGAGAAAAACCAGACATAGTCTTAATACCTTGCGATAGAAAGGAACAAGTTCCAGTAGCACTAGTCTGTCTATCCAAAAACGTGCCGATCGCTCATTTCTATTCTGGTTCGAGTATAGGCGGAAACATACAAGACGAAATTTACGGGACGATTATAGCACTCTGTAGCCACATTCATTTATGTCATGATGAGGGGGCTGCACAAATCTTAAAGAAAATTGGAATAGAGGATTGGAGGATAAAGGTTGTCGGAAGCACGGCTTTTGATGATGTTGTGTTAGATTATAGTTTAGTTCCAGATGAGCCCTTCGACTTGGTTCTAATAAACCCAGATACTGTATCAAAAGAGAGAACAGAAAGGGATATTGAAGAGGCACTTGGTAGGCTTTGGCGCCGAAGCGTCATAATAGGTCCCAACGAAGATGAAAACAGGGAAATAATTTTGAAGAAGATTGAGGAATTCATCAGAAAAGGGAAAGTTGTATGTGACTTCTACGAGTCGGTTTCAAGGGGGCAGTTTCTAGCTTTACTAAAGAAATGTGAACATTTCATCACGAACTCAAGTTCAGCCTTTTACGAGGCTCCCTACTTCTCAACCCCCTGCATACTCGTGGGGGAAAGGAACAAGTTTAGAAAAGTCCCGCCGAAAATAGTTACTGGTGCCTCGGATAGAATTGTGGAAATATTGGCAAATATCGAAATTAACGAAAAGTTGTTGAGGAAGAGGTTGCTACTTTGATATACCCGACAGCTAAAATATCGGAAAGAACCGAACTTAAAATGGGGAAAGATAGTTTTATAGGAGATTTTTGCCTAATCACTGTTCCCTACTTGAAAGTCGGAGACAGGAGCCAAATAAACGCCTTCTCAAGGATTGTGGGCAGGAAGAAGGTAATCATAGGCGATGATGTAGTTATCTCTTACGGAGCCACCATCTTGACATCTACAGATACGCCCGAGGGCGCATATATGAATGACGCTAGACCAGAGAGCGAGAGGCATATTAGAGAAGGGGATGTTGTGATAGAAGATGGGGTCTTTATAGGTGCAAATGCCGTAATAATGCCAAATGTAACAATTCATAAAAGGGCGGTAATAGGGGCTGGAGCCTACATAGACGAAGATGTAGAGCCAGAAACGATAGTCATCCCATGGAAACACACATATATGAAAAAGCGTTCTTAAATTATGGAAATGGTTGACTGGGAAGCATTTTATAAATGGCTGGAGGGGAAATTAACCTTTCAAGCCTTTATTGTAGGTGCGACTCTCTTTCTTATGGGAGTTGCCAAAGTGATGAGTTCCCAGAGCTCTCAGCAAGGTCAAGAGGTAAAGGCTCAACCAAAGTATAGAAGCGGGCAATACCTATATCCGACGCTGCCTGAGAGGTGTTATTGCCACACATGTGGTTATATCTGGGAGAACCCACCCGACCATTGTCGTAACTTAATATGTCCTAAATGTGGAAGCAAGAATATGTGGCGAAAGCCTCCATGAAAGAAGAAGAATTATGTGCATTAACGGTCATTCGCAGGCTTTGGAAAAGCATTAATAACGCTAAGGATTTAGAAGAAGCTAAACTAAACTTCAAGCAAACTGTGTTGAAGCTACTGTTAGAAGAATAATTTTAAGTAGGGAAGACTAATATTCTTTGGGAGTGGCGGTGGGAAAGCTCGTTCCGAAGCACTTCAACGAAACCGTAGATACCAGCAGAAAGCAGATTTTAAGGGATGTTGAAACTTACCTGTTGCTAGTCAAGAACACTAGCGGAAACACATTATACATATCGTTTGATGGAACAAATTACTATTCGATAAGTGCAGGCAGCAAGGAAACCTTCAGAGCATTTGCAAACAAGCCAATTAAGCTGGACAGATTTTATGTCAAGGGAGGGGCAATCGGAACGAGCTTCGAGATAGTATATCTGGTGGAGGAGGAGTAGTTGGACAAGGAGCCCATTTATCTGTTCGTTGGATTCGTTGTAGGGTTCTTAATAGGCATGTACCTAACCAGGACAGGTGTTATCGGAGGGGTTACAGCGGCGGCTCCAAGGAAGGCCGTCTACGGGGTTGAATATCAATATGATGAAAAGGGTAATATAAGGCGGGTGTTGCCAGTTCCAGTTCCAGAGGTGGGTTAAGATGAGCGAATACAAGATTTTAGAGCATGGTTTGAGGCTTGCCGAAGCCATAATCCAATCTAAAATGATAGCCGAAAAAATGCAAGTGACAACAATTCCGAAACCTGAAGAAGAACTGGTTTTTAAGGAAATACCTAAGCCTTTAAACCAATTCCGCAACCCCCACGGTTATGAAACTGTTCCAGCAGGCGAAAGGGTTACCGTGTGGAATTTTGATGTGCCTCCAGATCACATTTTTCACATTGAGCAGATAGGAACCAACTGGTTCGAGGACACTTATCTCCTATTCATTATTGACGGAAGTCAGAGGGAGAAGGTGGAGCATTTCTACGGGTCGATAAATGCCCCACAGGATGTAAGCAGACGTTTCATTCACGCAAGGCATAACGTTCGCTGGATAGCCGTCAACAACAGTAGCGATGATGTAGTATACGAGATTTTATGCGACGGAACTCTGTACCACAAGGATGATTGGGAAAAGGTTTGGAAAAAGCACCTAATATAGGAGGTTGAAGGATGGCTGTGGCTCTTGTTGAATACGGGTTGACGATATCAGTAGTAGGTAGTGGAACAACCGATCCAGCACCTGGCGATTATACCTATACTGAAGGGACCACGGTTACAATTACTGCCTATCCAAGTGCCGGATGGAAGGTAGATCACTGGGAGGTTAATGGCTCCTATTATGCTGGAGAGGTTGACTCCATCAGCCTAACCATGAACGATAATTACGGCGTTGTGGTTTACTTCGTCGAGCAGACATTCACGCTGACCATAACCACTACTTCTGGTGGGACAACGGATCCAGCACCCGGCTCCTATGAATACAGCTATGGTCAGCAAGTAAAGGTCACAGCAATCCCTGAGAGGGGCTACGCCTTTTCCCATTGGAGTATTGATGGCTTGATAAGCATGACCAATCCCCTGACACTGACTATGACTAGAGATTATTCAATAGTTGCGACATTTGTCGAGGCTCCCACGGCAACCATCACGGGAACTGTTGTTAATGCCGAAACCAACGAACCCATTGCTGGCGCAACTATTAGCGCTGACAACATAGCTACAACGACTTCAGGAACCGATGGAAAGTACAGCCTTACTGTGCCAATTGGCGTCTACACCTTGAAAGCTACTGCATCAGGATTTTACGATTGGAGCTCGACTGTTGATGTCTCAGCTGAGGGCACTTATGTGGTAGACATACCGATGACACCGATACCGCCGCCCTCCCCCGCGCCAATGAGCACTATAAAGGGAACTGTCACCGATCAAGAGGGCAACCCCATAGCTGGAGCTACAGTTACCGCTGATGGGTACACAACTGTTACCGATGCCGAGGGCAAGTTCATGTTAACAGTTGAGCCAAGAGTTTATACTGTAACCATTAAGGCAGAGGGGTATAAGGAGTGGAGCAAGGAAATTGATGCCAGCACTGCTGGAACCTATGTGATAAGCCCAGTTCTTGAAAAAGCGGCAGCAGAGGTCAGAGCAGAGTTAGTGGTCGGAACCATCCTCTTGGTCGCGGTTATAGCCGCAGTAGTGTATAAGGCGGGGAGATGATGTCCGTCGTGGAGATTACTTGGGAGCAAGCCAAGCGAATGGTTAGCGAGAGGCTTAGACAGTGGATAGAGTCGATGCCACCCGCCGAGCGAGCTTTAAAAATTCTCTGGAATCAAATGCTAATGAGCCCTAACGAGATGCTTGTTCATGTAGAAAGGCTCGATGAAATAGGAAGACAGATCATAGCAGCCGAGTTGGCAAAGATCGGCGAAGAAGTGGGCGTATACTATATAATCAAGGGCTGAGATATGCCAAATGCCCTTGTTTTTCGTCCCGACTACGAAGTATTAACGCATTACACCTCTAGGTATCTAGAAGCCTATGTAGTAAGAAGTGCTACCGAATTAGGATTTTCAGTCACGGACTTGTATGCAGAAGAGGCTGTTTCAAATCGTTTTTTTCAAGAGATTGACAAGCAGGATTTGGTTGTTTTCGGAACTCATGGCTTAGAGGACAGACTATACGCACAGAACGGTATTGTTCTATTTTCTTCTTGCTCAGGAGATGAGTGCCTTTCTGGAAAAATTTGTTTCGCTTTAGCCTGTAAGTCAGCCTCTAAGCTCGGATATAGTGCAGTTGATAAGGGATGCAAATGCTATTTTGGTTGGCTTCAGGACTTCGTAGTGATAATAGACGAGTCCTACACGGATCCACTTGAAGACCCGTATGCTGGGAGTTTCTTGAGACCAGTTGTTAACGGAATTAACGCCATGCTCTCAAGCTACATCTACGGAAGAAGGCTAAATGAGATAGCTGAGATTACATATAATACGGTATTCGATTCCTTCAACCAGCAAATAGCCTATTGGAGAACTGTTGAAAGCTCTACTGCTTCCCAGATGCTCACCTACCTTTACTGGGATAGGGATAACTTCATACCCATATTCAGGGAAGAAGTCTATGTGCCAACTCCAGTCTACATTCCTCCAAGTCTAAAAGGGGTGCTTGCCATCGGAGTAGTAGCGGCCCCCCTAATAATTAAAGCCATTTCCTAGCTTTTTCAAGACATATATATGTCTAAAAAAAGGAAGTTTTTTAAGGGTTAATTTCAAGGCTTTTCTTAGCGGTGTGAGGGAAGATGGCCCTTAAGAACATCGGCTATAAGACGCTCTGCCTATATGTGGGGCTCGTCCTAGGCTTCATCTACATGCTAGTCGACATATTCAAGAACTGGTTGACCACCACGGACCTAATCGGCACTGCCATACGCACAATGCAAGGCTTCGCCTTCCTATCAATTATCATACCGCTGATAGGCTACATAGCCCACATATTCTTCATAGTGCTCTTCAAAGTGGAAACAATACTCAAGGGCGAGGAAGAGGAGTAGTAGAAGAAGAGCCCCGCCTTTTTCCCCCATTTTTTCAAAAGTTTTAAATTAAGTTTTCAATTAAAATCTATTGGTGAAGGTATTGTCGCTAAGACTTAAAAGAAAATTCATGCAGAGGCCAGCAACATTGCAAGAGGGGGGCGAGGTTAACCCGCTGATAAGGGAATATAAGATATATGACGGGATCTCGTTTTCCATCTGGGATTTAATAAAAGCAGCCGTGATCGGCGGAGCATGTTACGGAGTGTTTAGTGGATTGGAAATTCCAATCAAGGATGCTACTGATGGCTTTTTGAAAGGATTCGCCTTCGGCGGGTTCATAGGCGGCTTGGAGGATTTACTAGACAACACATTAGCCACAGCCTTAAACACGCCAATTAAGGGTGCAGTTGGAACTGAATACATAATTCACGAGCTGTTCCAAAGCATACTGTTACAGGGAATAATTAGCGGAGCGGTAGTAGCGGGAATAAGTGCGCTGGGAAAGTAATGGTCAAGTACTTTCCAGAAGATCCTGATGCTTGGAGCGAAACTCTAACCCCTCCTGAAGGGACATGGTATAGCGGTATCAGCAACTGCCATGTAGAACTTGACTTAGTCTATAAGAGGGTTGGAGAAGCGAGCATCAGATGCGTTTATGATGCACACGACCCTTGGAATCCTATAGCAACAATTCATTATTTCAAATTTAACGAGCCAGTTGATTTGACTCCATTCGAATCCATAGAGTTCATACATGGATTGCAAGAAAAAGTCGTATCCGATGGGAAAGAATACCCAGCATTTACAGGCTATTGCGAAATTTACATAGGATTTTCTAGTTATAAGCCAGAGGTAATCGATTATGCGATATATAAGAAATACGGAGTTGTTCCTGGACAGTGGGAAGCTAAATCGTTCAAGTTAAGGGAGATGGAAGTTCCATGGTGGTCAGATAAGGAGGATATAGAAGAAATACTCAAAAGCATAAGTTACATAATGATATACTCCTACATCGATGATGCCGTGGCAAAGGAAGCTATAGGACAGTCTTCATGGATAGACTACATACACTTTACCGCCCCAGAAGTCAAGCTTATTGTCAAAAGCGAGCCTACTGGAAAGCATTTCACCATCGATGGCATAGGCTTTGTAACTCCGCAAAGATTCGCATGTTCTCCCGGGGAGAAATACACGATAAATATGGAGCCAGCTGGATTTCTTCATTGGGAAAACGGCGATACCAATCACATAAGAGAGGTTGTCATGCCAGACCACGATCTAACCATAACCGCATATTATGAAGAGGCAGAAGTTGTAAGAAGAAATAAGCTCATAGCCGGCATAGCAGTAACTGGAGCGTTATCCATATTAGGGTATATGTTTTACAGCTATTATTGGAAGAGGAGGTAAAAATTTTTGCTAAGGCTCCTTAAACAACGCGGAGTAAAGCTGATGAGGTCGAGGCTTACCGGAGAACTGAAGCTCTATGTTGAGTCTGAATACCTGAGCCCCGGATTGGAGCCGTTTGAGGTTTGGGATGAACAATACATAAAAAGCGAGTTTCAAAAGGAGTGCGATAACGAAGGGTTAGATGTAATTGTTTCCGAAGTTAAGCACATACGGACACCTTATGCAGATCACCTAATTACTAGACAATATCTACCAGTTGAGGAAACTGCAGCTAAGATGATAACGGCAGGGCAAGAAGTGGAGAGATTAGTAGATCCAGCAACAATAACATTATTGACACAAGTAATAATCAAATATGTCATTCCAACTATCTGCGCAGCTGTTATAATTTGGATGATAGGAACCTACTTCGTAGGTCCTTTGGTTAACCCTCCGCCAGCTTACAAGGGATTCTACCAGCACGACAAGGAAGGGAACGTAACTGGTCCTATGACATATACTGAATACATAACTTACAAGCAAGCGGAACATCCAGATTGTTATGTTTGCAGATATTGCGGACAAGTATTCTGCCCAGAAGAATACACAGGACCAGAAAAAGCCAGACAAGCAAGAGATGAGCACGAACAAACATGTCCTTGGCGCGGGAAACCATGGACACAGGAAGTCTATGCACCGCTTCCCTTTGAACAACTAATCTATGTTATGATAGGGGGTTTAATAATAGTAGGACTGATATTCATCATTCCACGTGTTTTAGAGTTAGTACGGAGAAAGAAAGATTAGAGTATCGCATATTTCGCTTCTTTCTTTTTCTTAATGTATTTGTTAGCAACTAGCTCTTTTATCTCCTTTAATTCCTTCTCCAGTCGCTCTATTCTTTCGATGAGGTTTTGAGCCATTTCGGCAGATTGCGCAGATGCTGGTCTTTCCTCCCTAACAGGGAAAAGCCTCTCAAACAACGAGTCTGCCCATTGCCACATTCTCTGATGGAATTCCCTGAATTCCCTTTCAACCTCCTCGAACCGCCTCATTTGCTCTTCTAGCCACCTTCTAGCTTCCTCCTCTGAGGCAAAGTCTCCCTCTGAGTACCTTATCCTTTCCCGCTCGACCCATGGCATTTACATCACCAAGTTTTTCAAAAATAAAAAGGTAAATTAATTTTTCTCTTTGACTTGCTCCATAGCTTCCAAAGCTTTTTCAAAGAATGCCTCTACTGAGCCAAGTTCGTTCATTTTTTGGTTGACCTTTTCCCACAGCTCTGGCTTTAGACCGATATGGAACCACCTCAAGCTTTTCACATGCCTTTTGTTTGCCTCAAGCTTTTCCAAGTATTCTTTCGGCGGTTTTCTACCGACGGCTTTGTCTATCACTTCTGCCCAATCGTACGAGTACTCGGGTTTTAGGGTGAAGATAAAAGTCAAGAATATTTCCTTAAAAATGTAACTTTCCCTCTCGGTTGGATTTTTCTTGCCAGTAAGTATTAAAAAGGCATCTTTTAACAGTTTGTTAATATTAAGCTTGAGGGCGTGAAGTACTCTGTAGGCGAATTCCCTTTTTTTATCGTCCGGAAGCATACTAAAGCGCTGGACGAATGATAGGTCAGCCTTCGGTTTCTTCAGCTTCTTCTGCTTCTCCGACATATTCTTCTCCTTCCTCCTCTACCTTTTCTTCTTGTGAAGGTTTAACCTCGACCTCGCTTCTAGCAACTACCTCTTCGGAGGGGTACTCTTCGTACTCCTCTATTCTAGGAAATTCCGCTTCTTCAGGAACAGCAGTTTCTTCAGCGGGAGCTATTGTAGATTTCGCTCTCTCTATCACTTCTCCCAAGCGTTTGGCTCCGTGGTCTATGACTTCTTTAGCTATATCGCCCCAAGTCTTAGCCACATATGGGTGCATGAACCAAGGAGCCTTTCCCTCAAACTCTATTGGCGGGATTGTGCTTGATTCACCGCTAACAGTGCCAGAGAACGCCTCCCTCAGCTCCCTAGCTACCTCGCCGAACATCTTCACTGGCTCCACGTATTCCCTAAAGCCTTCCACATAGGCACGCATAAATTCTGCAGGAGAAAGCGGCCTCTCTGGGGGCGGTCTTTCTTTTTCCTTTTTCCTCCGAATGAGT
>Ga0190310_1000111_pt1 | contig 30590 bp, 28 predicted proteins | sample 48700778_MG_FD_165059 | JGI IMG/M metagenome (GOLD analysis project Ga0190310, IMG submission 165059) | Hydrothermal vent sediment bacterial communities from Southern Trench, Guaymas Basin, Mexico - 4870-07-7-8_MG | ecosystem: Environmental > Aquatic > Marine > Hydrothermal vents > Sediment ... | reverse complement strand
AGTTTTATATGAAAATTTTATGAGAAATAGATACTAGGGTAATTGTTGTTTAGTTAACTCAAATTCGAAAGAAGAGATGAAAGGAACAATTTGCTTTTTAACTCATTAACTTCTTATCATTTATACTCCTATAATTATGTAAAAAAGTCTATGAGGTATATCTTCTAATCCATATTACATATATGTTAGTCATAAGGAAAAGATTATTAAGGAGATAATTCTAGAGTATAGTGGGTGAGTGAGAATGAGGTATAAGATAGGTGAAAGAGAAGTACGACTTTTGATGGAGCTTAAAAAGAATCCACTAAACTTGAGGATTGCCGCCGCTCAGGCAGGTTTCTCATATGCTACAGCTTGGAGAAGAATTAAGGATTTGAGAAAGTTCATAAGAATAGGTGCACTACCGAGCTACTTTAAGCTTGGATTACAACCCGTAGTAGTATTAGTATCGGGTTATGATGTGAGAGTAGAGGATCTCCTAAGAGTAGGATACACTCGTTCAGTAACCAGATACTTTACTTCAAAAGGATACTTGACTCTTCTTGAATTCCTAATCCCAAGGAACCTAATTCACGTATTTAGAGACTATATTAAGCGGACTATGAAGGAGAGAGTGATCAAGTATATAGAACTGGCCTGTATAAGAATGGGGCCCTCAAATCCAAGACCAATACTCACAGAGGTGAAGATCGACTGGAACGAAATAATGAAGAAGATAGAAGAAGGAGCTAGAAGAGAATACAGACCATTCTACGCTCCTGGTATTATAGCCTTTGATGATAAGGACCTGGTCATAATGGCAGAACTGGAAAAGGACTCACTAGTAACCCTAAAGAGTGTTGCCAGTAAGACTAGTATGACCAAGGAGCTAGTATATTACCACTATAAGAGACATGTACTAGATAGAGAATTAATAGAAGACTTCTACTTTGATGCAACACCACCCTTCTTAGCTGAAGAACCAGTATGGTTAATACTATGCAACTTCACTAAGCCAGAGTACATAAACCCGCTCGTGAGTACGTTAAGAGAAGTGTTATTCGTCAAGGAGGCCATAATCTCAGGTATGGGAGATGTAGCACTAGTGAGAGTACAGGCACCCTGCAGAGAGCTCTATGGAATAGTTAAGATATGCTGTAATTTAGTAAATGAAGGTAGCCTAGAGAGCTTTGAGTATCTAATACAGGATGCAGAGTATGAAAAGACATTCCCACTACCCTACGAGATGTACAAAGAAGGAGAGTGGGTACCTGGACCACGCCTCGAGGAACTAGTAAGGGAGACAAGCTAATTTCCATTTTTTAATATTAAATTTTAGGCATAAATTTATCTATTATATTCTAGAGTCTAATTCAGGTGAACTAGCTATATGTTTAGCGAGGAAGAGATCAAAAGAGAGATTATCAGAGTTATGAAAGTATTGTATACGAGGGGGTTGATATCCGCACTAGGTGGTAATGTAAGTGCTAGATTACCTAATTCCAAAGAGATATGGATAACACCTAGTGGAATATTTAAAGGAGATCTACATGATGAAGATCTAGTCAAGATAGATCTAGATGGGAATGTAATAGAAGGATTCATGAGACCCTCTATCGAGTGGCCACTCCACGTAGCCATATATAAAAAGAGACCAGATGTCAATGCCATAGTACATGCTCATAATCCCTTTACCACAGGTCTAGCTATAGCAGGTATCGAACTTAAACCCATAACAGTGGAATCTGTAATTACCCTTAGAAAAGTACCAATAGTTCCGTATGCTTATCCGGGAACAGACGAACTAGCAGAACTAGTAGCTAAGCATATAGAAGGTGCTAGAGCTCTAATTCTTCAAAACCATGGAGTCATAGGTGTAGGGTATAATTTAGTAGAGGCGGAGACTATAGTGGAAACCCTTGAAGAAGTAGCGATTACACAATTCGTGGCACTACTGACTAGCGAGAAAAAGAAACTAAGATTGATCCCATATAAGGATAGAGAACTAGCCACACAACTATACAAAATATAGACCTGGGAGTGGCATGAGTACCGAGTGGTATGGTTATGCAGGAAATATTATAGAGGTAGATCTTTTTAGAGAGAAGATTAGAGTAGAGGAATTAAAAGAGGAAGATGCAGAATACTTCTTAGGAGGACAGGGAATCGCTGCTAGGAAGCTCTTCGAGAACTTGAACCCTGAAATAGATCCTCTCGCCCCTGATAATATCCTAATATTTATGACAGGAGCACTGACAGGTACTATAGTTCCGGGTGCATGTAGAACAGTAGTTGTTGCTAGGTCCCCTCTTACTATGGGATGGGGTGAGGCACATTTTGGAGGATTTTGGGGTCCTGAGCTTAAAAAAGCAGGTTACGATGGAATAGTCATAAAAGGGAGATCAAAGGAACCAGTATACCTACTTGTTTATAATGATAATATAGAGTTGAGGGATGCTAGTAAGCTCTGGGGCCTTACGACATCCGATACTGAACAATATCTGAGAAAGGAGTTAGAGGATGAGGGGTTTAAGATAGCATGTATAGGTCCGGCTGGAGAGAGGTTAGTGAGATTTGCCTGTATAATAAGTGATGAAAGAGCGGCCGGTAGGACTGGTATGGGTGCTGTTATGGGCTCTAAACTACTTAAGGCCATAGCCGTAAGGGGGTCTAAAGAGGTAAGGGTTAAAAATCCTGAAGTACTAAAGAGGAATATAGCTAGGTTGTATCCTTTAATAATGTCCTACCCTCCTACTCAAATACTCTCATCCTATGGTACTAATGGAGAGATGTTATCGTTTTATGAGTATGGAGATGTGCCTATAAAGAACTTTACTAAGGGAGAGTGGAGTGGAATAGTAAAAATAGAGGGGAAAAGTATTGTTAAGAAGTATTTAGTGAGGCACAAGGCTTGTTTTTCATGTCCAATAGGGTGCTGGAAACATGTCAAGATAAGTGAAGGAGAGTTTAAGGGTACTGAAGGCAGAGGACCAGAGTATGAAACAGCGGCATCATTAGGAGCACTCCTATTAAATGATAACCCAGAATCCATAATCTACTTAGAGAAGCTCTGTAATGATCTAGGTATAGACACTATATCAACGGGTGTGACCATAGCGTGGGCTTTAGAGGCATTTGAAAAGGGCATTATAACAGAGAAAGATACCGAGGGATTGAAACTCAAATGGGGAGATTATAAGTTGATAATCAAACTTGTCAAAATGATAGGTATCAGAGAGGGGTTTGGCAGACTACTTGGTGAGGGATGCTATAGAGCTGCTAAGACTATAGGAAGGAATAGTATTAGATTCGCTATGCATGTAAGAGGGACAGAAATACCTATGCACGATCCTAGAGCATTCAAAGGCATGGGATTACAGTATGCTACATCAAATAGAGGTGCATGCCATATGCAGGGATTCTTTCTTAGAGTAGAGCAGGGAGAGAGAATACCCGATCTGAAGATCTACAAAAGGGTAGATAGATTCGAGGTTAAGGATAAGGGATGGATGGTAGCTGTAGTAGAGGACTGGCATGAAGTCCTAGATGCACTAGGTCTATGTAAGTTTGTGCAGATATACCCTGGTCATGTAGCTGGTTTTTACTCTATAGCCACCGGGCGCTTGAAAAGGGTAAGAGACCTACAGCTAGCTGGTGAGAGAATATACAATCTAAAGAGAATGTTTAACATAATATGTGGTAGAGGTGGTGAGTATGATAGACTACCAGAAAGATTTCTCAAAGAGCCTCTAGCAGAAGGAGGTGCTAGAGGTAAAATAGTCGAATTAGATGTAATGCTCAAGGAATACTATGAATACAGAAAGTGGAACACACACGGAATACCTACATTAGAAAAATTAGAGGAACTTGGCATTAGAAATTTAGTCGAGAGGAAGATTAAAGAACTGAATCTAGATTTTGATATACCCTGTAGTTAAGTACTTTAATCCCCTCAGAGACTACTTATTGGGATAAGTCATGATACTTGAGCTCAGCAGGTTTGAGTATTTACTCGTAACAGGATTCGCTCTCATAATAATAGGATTTATCCTGATAACTGTAGGCTCCCTAATACCAATAGCCGAGATTAAGACCAGTGGTGGTATAGTAATATTCATAGGTCCCATACCACTGATCTTCGGATGGGGGCCTTATTCCTGGATAATAATTATAATATCGATTTTAATAACAATAACCATGATCTTAATATTTTATCTAATGGTTAAGAGGTCCTACTATGGAAGTAGAAGTTAAGTATAGAGAATCTGATCTAAAGAGATTAGAAGCCCGTTTAAATACTTTGGGAGCGAGATTCCTAGGTGACTTTAAAGAGGTAGACGTGTACTTTCAACATCCTCTTAGAGACTTCCATAAAACCGATGAAGCGTTACGACTTCGTATAGTCGATGGGGAATACGAACTCACCTACAAGGGTCCTAGATCTAATACTGAAGTTAAATCTAGAGAGGAAATTACAGTGAAAGTTGACAATATCGAAAAAATGCAGGAAATCCTCGAAAGATTGGGATTTAGGCCAATAGCTAAACTAGTTAAGCTTAGACGTAAATACATTCTAAATGACTGCATAGTATCTCTGGATAGAGTGGAGCATCTAGGATCCTTTGTAGAAATTGAGGCATTGAGTAGTGTTGAAAATCCTATAGAGACTGTACTCAATACTACAAAACTACTCCAACTGAAGGGTTCTATAATGGAAAAGACCTATTTAGAACTATTGCTAGAAAAAAATGATAAAACATGAAAAGATCTAAAGAAGAGATAATGCCAGAAGAAGGTTCTGGATCCCTTGTATCTAAGATAGATGAAGTAATCAACAGGTATATAGGAGAGACCGAATGGGATGTTAGGGAAAATGCAAACACTACTAGATCTTATAGTGACTTCATAGGATATACCTTTAATACCCTACTATCCGACTATTCAATACTCTCTAAATACTTTCCAATAGATGCCGTGAAGATGCACTTTAATGGAGATATCCATATTCATAAACTACCACATAGTCTTTGGATACCCTACTGTGTGGGATGGAATTACAATAAGATACTAAAGCTCGGATTGAAGACACCTACTATATACTCTAGTCCAGCAAAACACCTCAGCACAGCGGTCTCCCATCTGATTAACTTCTTCTATATGGCATCTCAAGAGTGGACAGGAGCTCAGGCAACTTCAGCCCTAGATTTACACATGGCACCCTTTGTAAGATACGATAAACTGGATTATACTACTGTAAAACAATACATTCAGGGTATGTTTTTTGAGCTTAACTATCCGAGCAGATTGGGATACCAAGCAGTATTCACTAACGTAACAGTAGTTCTAGATACTGTAAAAACCTATCTGGAAAGCGATGCCGTCGTAGGAGGTAAAGTCGTAGGATTACTAGGAGATTTTATAGATGAAGCACTTCTCGTCACCAGGAGTCTTTTCGAACTTTTATTAGAAGGAGATGCTATAGGTCAACCCTTTACATTTCCCATAACCACTATGACTATAACCGAAAAATTTGACTGGAATGAAAGAAGATGGGGTGATCTCACAGAGATTATAATGAGGAGTATAGCCAATCGTGGAGCTCCCTACATTCTGAATGGCTATACCATCGATGTAGACTCCTTATATGCTATGTGTTGTAGACTTACCGTGGACATAGGTAAGATTACTAGAGCCGAAATTAAGACTATGAGGGGAGAACTTGAGGAGCACTTAAGAAAGATTAGAAGTAGCAGGGGAGTATGGGCTCTTCCTGATGCTACAGGTAGTATAGGAGTTGTAACGATAAATCTTCCCAGAATAGCTATTATGAGTAAAGGCGAGTGGAGTACTTTCACAGAACTACTCGATGAAAGACTTGAAATAGCTAGAAAGGTACTCCTCAAAATGAGGGAGAGATACGAGAAAAGCCTAGATTTAGAATTAATGCCGATAACAGAAGTATACCTAGGCCACTTGAGAAATCACTATAACACCATAGGGCTCGTAGGTCTTCCCGAAGCTGTTGCTAATCTTCTCAGAGATATAGATATGTGGAATGGAGAGGATATGAAGGTTATAGAGGAAGGAGTAAAACTATCTAAAAATATAGTAAGCCATGTAGCGGCTAGAACTATGGAGTTTGAAGAAGAAGATGGTTACATGTATAATGTCGAAGAGACCCCTGCAGAATCCGCAGCCTATAGATTAGCTATGAAGGATTTCGATAGGTTTAGAGATCTAGTAAAAGAAAAAAAGGTATTTATCCCATTTGAGGAGGGTAAACCCTTCTACTCGAATAGCATCATACCTTACTACACAAATATACCCATAATGCTTAGAGCTAAATTAGAGGGATCTGTACAAAAAGAGTTTACAGGAGGAGTCATGATGCATCTATTCCTCTACGAGCTACCAGAAATAGAGGCACTAAAGAAGTTGATCTATAGAATAGTCACATTAACAGATATTTCCTACTTTAGTATAACTCCTGCTATAAGCATATGTAGAGAGTGCAAATATAGTATTGTTGGTATACAGGATAAGTGTCCTAAGTGCGGAGGAAAAATGGATATATGGAGTAGAATAGTAGGGTATTATAGACCTCTGAGGAATTGGCATGAAGGAAGAAGATCCGAGTTTAGGACAAGGATCCATTATGGAGGAAGAGGTGCTACAAGAGCAGGAGAGTTGATATGAAGTATGCTATTATATCTGGTTATATTCCCGATTCTTTAGTAGATGTAATAGGCTGTGTGACTTTCACTATATGGTTTAGTTACTGTAACTTCCGATGTCCATGGTGCCAAAACTCACATGTCATAAAGGGTATCAATGCTAAGAGAGTGAGTATAGAAAGTATTATAGAAAAAGTAGTACGTGTTAAAGATTTCATAGATTACCTACACGTAACAGGAGGAGAACCAACTCTTCAAGAGGACTCCCTATACAGTCTATTTGAGAGTAGTAAATCTAAGTCTATTAAGAATAGTCTCGATACTAATGCATCAAATCCCGATCTAGTCCAAAGACTTATTGAAGATAGCATAATAGATCATATAGCATTTGATGTAAAAGCTCCTCTAGATGATCTCGATAAGTACGCTAAAGTGATAGGTCTTTCACGAGATGAAGTGGAGAGAATGAATGTGCTGAATAATGTAAAGAGAACCCTTAGAATAGCTCTTAAAAGTATACCCTCGGTGGAGATAAGATTACCCGTAGTACCTACTTTACATGACGAAATCACAGTAGTGAGAACAGCCGAACAGATAGCCGAATTTATAGAAAGGTACTCCTCTGTGAATACTGATGTGAAAGTGGTAATACAGCAATTTGTACCCTCAGAAACTGTAGTCTCAAGTAGATTTAGGAATATGGATAGAACAGATCTAGATTTACTGTTCTCAATAGCTAAAAGAATTATAAAGACTACACCGCTAAATAGAGTATATGTACGATCTATAGAGAAGGGTGTGAGTATTATAACTAGTTAGTGACCGCTCCTAAGATAGAAAGCACAGAGTCTACTCTCTCCACTCTTCTTCTTGTATCTCCTCTATTATCTCTTCTCTATCCTCTTCCTTCTCCAACTCCTCTACTAATTCCTTCGACTCTACAGAGTACTTGACTATGAGTACATCTCCCTCCTTTACACGAAAACTACTGTAGGGTGGCATTATATACCATTCGTCACCTCTTCTCACAGCCAGTATAGTTATCCCCTTCTCCACATATCCGAGATCCTTCAAGGTGAGACCTTCATCCATCTTATCCATCTCTATTACACTTATCCTCTCATCAGCTTCCTCTAGGATGTCAGTAATCAAGGGATGAGGCTCTAATCCTCTTAGAAGAGGACCTACCATCTCAGCAGCCGCATCTGTTATACTCTCACTAGCTATAGCTATCCATAGCGATCCCAATTTCTCTTGAGTACTCAGTTCCTTATCCTCTAGTATTTCTTTACAGAACTTATTTAGTAGTGTGTCCACGTAGCTCTCTATATCAAGTACCTTATCAGCGACTTCATGACTTCTTGTCAATATTGCTACATATGCTAAGTCTATCGATAGTCTAGATGCTCTCCTAAAGTGTTCTAACATGTCTAGAATAGGTATGTACTTTTCATCCTTGACCTCTTTTAGTGACGTTCTCTCCAAATTAAGCCTACTGACCAATTTATTAACACTATCTACTAATCCTCTCAAGATCAGGATATCTCCTTTTTTTACTTTAAACTCTATTGAAGGCTCTAGGAAAATACTCCTTCCTCTTCTAATTGCTATTACATCAATTGAGGATTTAAGATCAGCTAGTAGTGTCTTTAGACTTAGCCCACTATATTCCTCCTTCACCTCAATAATTGTTATTACTTCACCTATTTTAGATGCTGTAGATATAATCCCCCTTGGTATTCTCATACGTCTTAGGGCTATTCTAGCTATATCGGCTGCAGAGTCCGAGATCTTATCAGTCGCTGATGCTATTGCATAGATGCTCACCATTTTTTCAGCATCACTTTTACTCCTAGTAGCTAGTGCAGCCTGCATAGTCAGCAGTACTTTAAGTTCATCTATTCTAGACTCTAGTTCGAATACTTCTTTAGCTAGTTCCCTATCCCCATAGATGACTGAATAGTAGGATAAGTCTACCATAAGCTCGGATAGATCCTTCATCTCTATTAACAATTGCTTTACTGGAATGGGCTCGTATTTTATTTCTCTATTTCTACCATATTTGAGATGAGATGATTCTATAAGATCTCCCCCCAATTGTCATGAGCTCTATATGATTACATCGGATCTATCTTATAATATTTTCCTAGGCTTTAGATTTATGGAAAGTATTAATTATAGCGTAAAGATTACGTAAAGGGGTGCTAGTAACTTGACCATGATCTCATGGGATACTGCTAAGACGACACCTCGCAAAGGAGATCCAGAAGGGTTCGTAAAATCCTACATAAACGAGGCAATAGGAGCTAAGAAGTTGAGAATACATCTCTCAGTCGTAGGACCCCATAGAAGACCCCACGAGCCTCATAGGCATGATGAAGAAGAGGTGTTCTTCATAATTGAAGGAGAAGGAAAGGTCATAGTTGATGAGAAGGAGTTCAGAGTATCTCCAATGTCTGCGGTCTTCATTCCTCCCGGTAGCCTACATGGAATAGAGAATACAGGAGATAAACCTCTAAAATACCTTGTAATAATAGCTAAATAACCTAGATCTCATGGTGCTATAATTCGTATAGAGGCTAGTAACATTAAACTAGTGATCATATCCGCTAGAGAGCTTTCTATAGGATTTACAAAATTATCTGGATCCAATCCCTTTCTGTAAGTTAATGAAGCTATCAGTATCGATATTATGATGATGATAGGAATTGTTAATATATTAGTGGATAAGAGTATCGGGATAGATCGAGTATATAACTTTAATTCGAATCTAAATATGGAAAGTACCATTAAAGGAAAGATTAAATACATTAATATCGAGCTAATCCATGTTATTATAGTATTTTTCCACATAACTTTAATAGAGTATAATGAAGGTGTGAGTATACCTAGTGCAAGCCTTGTAGTTATTACAGAACCTATAATTGAACCCACATCTCCTGACATATCTATTAGTGCTGGATATAATGCTATGATCAGGGGATTGTCGCATATTAGACTTATATCTAATAGAAAGGTTCCAGTAAGACCCGTTATCATAGATACTATAATTAGCACCACTATTGATTCACCTATAGTTCTAATGAACTCCTCTTCCTCTCTATACTTTAATAAAAGAGCTAAAGATGAGAATGTAAAGAGTGCACTAACTGGGATCAAAGCAATCTTATTTGTTAATAATACATATATTATTAATATGTATAATATAGTGACTATGATATCAGCTATAGTGGACATTACAGGGTAAGTTATCATATCTGGATCCAGCCCTGCTCTATATGAAGCTACAGCAATAGTGAATGTTATAGGACTGATTATGACGAGTGAGAAGAACATAGTACTCAAAATTACTAGAACCACATTTAGAAACTCTACCACCGGTACATTCCAAACTAATAGACCGAAAACAAGGGCTTGTGCTATCATAAAAATCGAACAGGTCAGTGCAAATACGACTATGGAACTGATAAGAATTTTAAATTCCCAAGTGATATCCCTTAGAGATGGTCTAATGAAGCCTAAGTGTAACCCGGTACTTATCCTACCACAGAAAATACCATTCACTACACCTCTCATAGTAAGAATTGCTGGGTATAATGCTATACTCCACTTCATAGAGGAAAGAATGCCCCAGCCAAGTGCTAGTATAGTACCAGCAATAATACCGAGTGCATCTATAAGTAGAGCTAGAATAGTCTGAACTAAGTACTTTAAGGACTCTGATCTCAATAATATTCTAAGTCTAGGCATCATAATCTACAATTATCATGTTATATAATAATTACTGATAGAGTATGACTATCTTCTCTTACACTTCTAAGGACTTAAGGAAAACTACTTTTATCACCACACTAAGATAGACTAGGTGATAAGTACTGTCTAAGCTAAAGATAACCTTCAAGGGTCTGGGAGATGTACTAGTCGAAGTATACTCAAATAAAGAGGAAATAGTAGATAAAATTATCTCTAGTATACCCTTAGAGTTATCTGCTAAGTTATGGGGTGGTGAGGTCTATGTGGAGTTACCCGCAGATCTCGATATAGTATGCAAAGGTGAAAGAGAATATGTAGAGATAGGCGAGGTGGCATATGCTCCCTCCTTCCGAAGCATATGTATATATTTCAATACAACACCTAGAACCTATTATGGCGATAAAATCAGAGCAGAAGAAACTGTAGAAGTGCTTGGAAAAGTTATTAAAGGAATAGATCTCCTTAGTAAAGTTAAGCCCGGATGTAAGGTTAAAATCGAGCATCTCAAAGACTAGAGTCCCTATCATAAAGTAAACATAGACTTCACAAAGGGATAGAACTTGAAGGTGAATAGATGTGCATTGAAGATAAATGTAATAGGCCTGGTACAGGGAGTTGGATTTAGACCATTTATCTATAGGCTTGCTACTTCATTAGGGTTAAAAGGGTATGTGAGAAACCTAGGAGGCTCAGAAGTTGAGATCGTAGTTGAAGGAGAGGAAGAGAATGTCCATGAGTTCATATTAGATCTCCAGAGGAAGAAACCTCCTCCCGCGGAAATAGAAGACTTATCTATAGAAAGAATTCCCTTAAGAGGATTTAAGAGATTTGAGATACTAAAGAGTGGTCATTTTATCACTAAGAGATCTATGATACCACCAGACCTAGGGATATGTGACCACTGTCTTTCAGAGGTCTTAGATCCTAACTCCAGGTGGTATCAGTATCCATTTAACTCCTGTGCATGGTGTGGTCCTAGATTTACCATGATGTATACTATACCCTACGATAGATGTAATACCTCTATGAGAGACTTTCCATTATGTTCTAAGTGTAAACGTGAATATGAGGATCCTAACAACGTTAGAAGATTCCATGCACAAGGTATAAGCTGTCCAGAGTGTGGTCCAAAGGTTATGCTGATGGACATGAGTGGAGATATTATAGAAATTGAGAAGCCTATAGAGGAAGCAGCTAGGCTTATAGATGAAGGGGCTATACTCGGCGTGAAAGGACTTGGAGGATTTCACATAGCCGCAGTAGCTAGTAGTGATGAGATAGTCCTAGAGCTACGTAGAAGGAAAAGGAGGCCTACTAAACCCTTCGCTCTAATGGTTCTAGATCTAAATGTAGCATCAAGACTTGTAGTCCTTAATGGAACTGCTGAGAAGATACTGAAATCTCCCAGTAGACCCATATTGGTACTTCCTAGAAGACCAGAGGCTCCTGTGTCTAAATATGTAGCTCCCAATCTCTATACTCTAGGTATCATGCTACCCTATACGGCACTCCATTACATTTTGTTAAAGAGTACTAAAGATAAGTTCTTGATAATGACAAGTGGTAATAGACGAGGACTTCCTATCTCAATATCGGAAAGAGATGCACTTAGAGAGTTAAAGGATATTGTAGACTATCTCCTTGTACATAATAGAGTTATCGTCAATAGGTGTGATGATAGTGTACTAAGGTTCACATTAGGAAAACCAACTTTTCTAAGAAGGAGTAGGGGATATGCACCTCATTGGCTACATTCTCCACTAAACCTATCTAAGCCTATTATAGCCTTTGGTGCCGATATATCTTCAGCTGGAGCTATAGGTTTCGATAAATATATCGTTCAGTCTCAGTATATCGGAGACCTTGATAATATCGAGACTATGGAGTACCTAGATCAAGCTCTAAAATTTCTCATAAAATGCTATAAGATAGATGTTAGTAATTCTATTTTAGTAGCTGATAGGCATCCACTATATAGATCCTCTAGGGTAGCTGAATACTGGTCTGAGCTCTATGGAGTACCATTAATTAGAGTACAACACCATCACGCCCACTTATTATCAGCCATGGTAGAATTGGGAATTTCTCATGAGAATGATGCCATAGGTATAGCTATAGATGGTGTAGGATATGGAGATGATGGAAAAATTTGGGGAGGAGAAGTCCTCAGGGTATCTTATAGGGAATATGAGAGAATAGGACATCTTAGATACGTCCCCTTACCCGGTGGTGATGTAGCTGTAAAGTATCCCGCAAGAACATTAATAGGTTTTCTATCTACGTTTATGAAAGATGATGAAGTGATAGATATAGCTATAAAACTAAAACTTCATGAGCAACTTAGATATGGTAGGAGAGAGGTAGAAGCAATACTTAGTAGCATCAGAAATAATAAGGCGCCCCTTACTTCTAGTATGGGCAGAACCCTTGATGCGCTTTCCTCACTTCTTGGCTTATGTGCTTTTAGAGACTACGAGGGAGAACCTGCTATAGTTTTAGAAGAATATTCAGTTGGAGGAAAATTACTAGACTGTATAGATTTTCCCATAAGCTCTTCTAACCCTAGGATTGTCAATACATCTAGAGGGTTTGAGGAAATACTATCTATTATAGGTGACTATGACTCTAAGTCTATAGGTTACACCTTTCAGTTCAGACTTGGTGAATCTTTAGCAAAGATAGCTCTGAGAAGATTAGATAGATGTAGCGTAGATGACCTTGTCATCGTTTCTGGGGGCGCGGCAGTAAACAACATCATTTTAGCCGGTATTAATAGTGTACTATCCCAACATGGGATTAGACTCTATGTTAATAGAAAGGTTCCACCAGGAGATGGAGGTATTGCAGTGGGCCAGGTAGTCGCTGGAAATGTAATGGGTAGTGATTACTACTATTCTAACTCCTCCTGAATTATTCTCTGATATAGTATTCTTATTGCATCCTCTCTGCAGAAGCCTTCTTTAATCAGCTTTAGAATTTCCCTCTCTACGATTATTCCAGGCTTATTGTATACTGTTGAGTAGTGATTTACCAGTTTATTGTACATCTCCTCTATACTTAGTAGAGGTATTTTAAGACCTTCTCTAAGGTAGGATATCTTTTCCTCAATTTCTCTTACTGTCGCCGCTAGTTTAACTCTCTCTTTCTCAAGATGCTCTCTCCTCATCTTAGCTTCCTCTTGTGTTATTTCACCTATTTTCATCCTAGCCTTGATCAGTGCTATTTCCTTCTCTACAGCAAGTAATTTTCTCTTTGTAATCCCTCTATACTTCTCCAGATCTATTAGAGCCTCTCTTATCCTAGCTTTTAGCCTGTCTAACCTTGATTTATAGTCATCGAATAGATGCTTATACTCATATTCTCCTATTTCACCACTTCTATAGCTGTTTCCTAGTCTTTCGATAAGACCTACTAATATCCTGTACTCATTAAGTAGGTTATCTGTATTTATATAGCTTTCATTATCGTCGGTACTTAAATTCTCTACCCTAGTCATGGGTGTAAGAGATGGTATGTTCAATAGCATTGCTATGATGGCTCCACATATTATTAGTAGAACGCCGGGAACTGTACGATTATCTATCATTAGTGTTATAGATGATATTGTTATAGCTGATAAGCTCCAGAAATTTATATTATCCTTTCTATGTATCTTAAAGCATACTAGTAGCATAAATATTAGCAATGTACAGCCTCCTAATACTTTTGTAAGAGAGTACTCTTCACTCATATTTACTGGTAGTGTAGATATTAGTAGTATGAATCCTCCGAGAGCTATTAGTAGACTAGCTGTAGCATGAGAAGATAGAGTAGGTATAAGAGGGAGAGAGAAGGTACGTATCTTAAGCTTGGGAAAATGTATTCTCCTGCGCCTCTTACTCCTTATAGGCATACTTATCTAGTAAGGATATCATATTAATATATCTAATTATACCCAGATATGCCTTGGTATTACTGACAGTAAACTATGATATTACTATCTATACTCTCTCGTATCCACCATACTTCGCCCATATGCTACAGGTACCTTCAGAAGATACCATACAAGGTCCTTGAGGCCTCTCAGGAGTACAACCATGCATGAATAGTGGACAGTCCGTTGGTTTAGCTTTACCTAAGATTATATCAGCACATCTACATCCTGGTTTAAAATCAGGGCCCTCGCTTACACTTATTTTTAGTCTATATCTAGCATTTAGGTGTTTAAACTTACTCTTTAGGAGTAGTCTACTCTTCTTCACCATACCTATACCTCTCCATTCACCATCAGCTTTATAGAAGACTTTTTGCACATACCTCTTAGCGATGATATTACCTCTCCAACTAACAACTCTACTATACTCATTAACTAACCGTGGTTTTCCATTTAGTAGCATTTCAAGTATACTGAGTACTGCTAGCATTACGTCTAAAGGTTCAAACCCAGCTACCACAGCTGGTATCTTTGCTATCCTAGGTATAAAACTCCAGGCACCCGCGCCCACTATTGCGGAGACATGTCCTGGACATATCACCCCATCTATGTCTATTTCAGAATCACTAAGTATATACTTCATTATAGGAACTGTTAACCTAAATGCTGGTAGTATCATGAGACCCTTAGGTATAAGTCCTCTATCTATCAATGCCGCTACAGTAGGTGCTGTTGTCTCAAAGCCGACAGCAAAGAAGACTGCTTCTCTTTGATCTTTCATATGAAGTCTAACAACATCATTAAAGCCGTAAACGACTTTGACGTCAGCGCCCTCTGATCTAGCATCAGCTAAACTCATTTTGGTACCAGGAACTTTATACATATCACCATACGTATACACTCTAATTCCACTAAGTGCTATCTCTATAGCCTCATCTACCTCTCTAGCTGGTACTATGCAGACTGGGCATCCAGGACCAGCTATCAGCTCTACATTATCTGGGAGTAGACTCCTTAGACCGAAGAAGGTGATAGTATGTTCATGAGTCCCACATACATGCATTATACGGACATAGTCTAGTTTTTTAGCTACTTTTTCTATACTCTTACTCACGGCTTCTATCAGTTTCTTATCTCTAAATTTTCTTACGATCTCCATATTACTTCCTTTAACATATTCTTGGAACTATCTCTCCTAGAGGTTTTTCCAGAATTCTTTTACCACCCGCCACTGTCTCTAGTAGTACACTGTATTTCCCTCTCTTCACTACTCTTCCTATTACATTAGCATGTTCATAACCAGCTTTTCTAAGCTCTTCTACTAACTCCTCTGCTCTACTGCTCGGCACTCCTATTATAGCTCTACCCTCTGATGCTAGTACTAGTGGATCTATTCCCAGCATTTCACAATATGCTTTTACTCTCTCGCTTATGGGTATTTTCTCTTCATCTACTATAATGGTTACATTCGACTTCTCAGCTAGTTCGTTAAGGGAGGAGGCCAGTCCCCCTCTAGTTATATCCTTAGCAGCATGGATCTCCTCGATATCTTTAGCTACTTCGATCACTCTAGTGAGGGGCTCACAGTCCGATTTAAGCTCTCCTTCAACCTCCAAGCCTGCTTGAAGTGCCATTATAGTAGCTCCGTGTTCAGCTATAGTTCCACTGATCACTATACTATCTCCAGGTACTAATCCCGAATCCGTTATTACCCTATCTGCTACACCTATACAGGTTGTCGTTATGATTATCTCATCTACCCCACCTTTTGGCATTACTTTCACATCTCCTCCTAGAAGTGCTACACCTTCCTCGGTAAGAATCCTTAACATAGACTCTACTATAGTACTGAGAGTTTCCATAGGAAAACCTTCCTCAACCACTATGGCGTCGAGCATAGCTAAGGGTCTAGCGCCCATTACCACTACATCATTTATGGATCCTACAGCTGCTAACTTACCTATATCTCCACCCGGGAAGAATATTGGATGTACTGTATAACTATCCGTGGACACTACTATGTGTTTATCCTTTATGGGTATAGTAGATCCATCGTCTAGCTCGAATACTCCTACACCTTCCCCTACTCTACCTATTATTACTCTATTGAGTATAAGTTTACTTATGAGCTCGTGAGTTTCTCTACCTCCAGCCCCATGAGCTAACTTTACTCTAATTTCAGACCCCCTAGTTAGTTTTTAGTCCTTAGATAAAAAGATCTTCTAATACTAATTTTACAGTTTAACACTCTTTCCAAGTTTAGCTGATTCGTGTATCGCGTATATTAGTTTATTGGCTCTAAGTCCATCGTAGCCATTCGGTTCTGGTAATCTATCCTCTATTATACACCTTATAAAGTGTTCCAGTTCGCTAAGGTACATATCCCTGTAGGGAACGAGCTTTCTGACGTATCCATTTATAGATTTAAAGTACACTTCAACCTCAGACCTCCACTTGAAGTATGGAAATCTTATCTTAGCTCTCGCAGAGCCTGCTGTGCCCTTCACTATCAGTCCTTCATCCCAATCATCTACTATACCTCCAGCCAGCTGAAAATAGCCCACAGCACCGTTCTCAAACTCAAGTATGGTGGTACTGACATAACTCTCTTCATAGTCCTTATAGTATGAGTAGAGAGAATCTATGTTACCACCTATCCATAGGAGTAGATCTGCATGGTGAATTCCGTGTGTTAATAGAGCATATAGGTGTTTGTCTTCGCTTGCCTCATATCCTCTACTCTGCAATTTCCGAGGTCTTATGAATTCGTCAATAAACCCCTTTACATATTCCATATGAATTACAGTATCGTAGTACCAGGAATTTATCATAAATACTCTACCTAGAGTGCCCTTATCCAGTTCCTCTTTGATCCACCTTATATTCGGATCAAATCTCTTCATAAACCCGACCATTAGTTTAACGTTATTCTTTTCACAAGCTTTTATCATTTCTTCACACTCTTCTACTGTAACAGCCATTGGTTTCTCTACGAATACATGAAGTCCTGAGTCAGCAGCATCTATAGTCACTTTAGCATGTGCACTATGCCATGTTAGGTTAAGAATAGCATCTAACTTTTCTCTCTCAAACATTTCCATGTAGTCAGTATACCATTTTTTCACACCATATTTCCTAGCTACTTCTTTTACTACATCTTCATGAAGATCACATATAGCGACGAGTTCGGCCTCTTTAATTCTCTTCAATGCGGGTATGTGTACGAGCTGGGCTATTCCACCAGTACCTACAATTCCCACTTTAACCTTATTAGTACTCATGGCCTCTCAGACTACTATGGAATGTAATAATAAAAATCTAAAGATCTCTTCTTATCTTAATGTCAGCTATAGGTTTATCCATACCCTCATACATATAGGCAATAGCCATTCCTCTAGTATTAAATGCTATACCAATATCTCCCTCACTATTTACTACTATTACTCCAGCATTCCCACTTCCATACCTCCTCGTAATTATTGAGATGCCAGCTTCCGCAGCCCTCTGAGGACTTACACCCCACTCTATCAGTTGGCATACTTTAAAACATAGTAGAGTTTTCATTATGACCTCACCAACACCTGTAGCGGATGCTGCACTTAGAGTATTCGCGTAAATTCCAGCCCCTATTATAGGAGTATCCCCTACTCTTCCTTTTAATTTAAGCCAATAACCTCCCGTAGAGGTTGCTGTAGCTAGATTTCCAGTCTTATCTAGTGCAACCGCTCCTACAGTTCCATAGAGATCTGGACATAACTTCCTTATCGTATCCAACCTCTTCAATCTCTTATGCCCCTGATCTTCTAACCTCTTCTTCATCTCTGCTAATCTTGTAAGCTTCTCCTCAGTTATAAGGAGTGAGGGATCTACGCTTAACCCTAGGCATTTAGCTAATGCATCGGCTCCTTCTCCTACTAGTAGGACGTGGTCTGTCAATTCCATGACCTTTTTGGCTAGTACTATCGGGTTTTTTACTCCTCTAACTGCGGCTACACATCCCGCTTCTCCGGTACTCCCATCCATAACACCTGCGTCCATTTCAACTACTCCATCGAGTGTTAGACAGGATCCGATTCCTGCATTAAACATTCCAGAGTCTTCCAAGACAACTACAGCCTCAACGACAGCATCTAAAGCACTTCCCCCGTCTTTGATAGTATTGAAGCCCTTTAAGGCTGCTTTTGATAGAACCTTGAGGTACTTTTCATCTCTTTTAGAATATCCACCAGCACCTCCATGAACTACGATTACTGGTCTTTTCATATTGATACCTCAGATAGTACTTCTTGCCAGTAATCTACTATATTTCTTTGCTGCCTCGTAGATCGCTAGTATGTTTTCAATAGGTACTTTAGCTTGAATGTCATGTGATGGTCCTAGTATTAGTCCAGTAGTACCTATGGTTCTCAGTCTCTCCTTTACTTCATTAATGACATCTTCTACTGTACCGAATGGTACTGTTCTCTGGATGGATATTGTTCCATCAAAACATAGTTTATCCCCATACTTTTCATGTATTAGCGCTGGATCCATACACTCTGGTTGAACTGGATTCAGTATATCCACTCCTATCTCTATGAGATCTGGGATTATAGGTTCTATCCATCCATCACTATGGAACATGAAGTATACTCCGTATCTGTGACATAGTTGTATTATTTCTCTGTACCTGGGCTTTAAGTATTTACGCCATATCGATGGGGAGATTATCATACTATGTTGTGTTCCTACATCTTCACCAGTACATACGACATCTACCCCTATCTCACATAATATTTTAGCCTGTTCCATTCTAATCTTGTGTAACCTATCGAGTATGTACTCTACATCCTTGGGCCTTGTGAAGAACCATTTCATCATTTGATTAAACCCTGTTAACTTCCATGCGGTCTCCCACATACTACAGAGGCCAGCATAGAGACAGAAATCCTCATACTTTCTCCTAGCTTTTTCAGCCTCAGCTATGCTGGTCTCATCGATTTCAGGCCATACGTACTCATCTAATTCCATATGTTGAAGTGGATGGTATATGTAGGAGAAAGTGTAGGTTTGAGGCCTATGAAATAATAACCTATAACCAAAGATAGTTTGCTCTATCTGATATCCCTCACCTTCTTCTATTATCCATCCCCTCTCACCGAACTTAGCACCCTTAACTTCATATCCTCCTCTAAGTCCTATTCCTGTACCCCTCACATCTACGCCTAGATATCTATAGAGCTTCTCCGTATCCTCTATTCTCAAAGCCTTTTTCAGCTCCTGGAGCGGTTCGGGTCTTATCCTCAGTATTAGAGGAACTCTATCCGTTGGTTCATGTTTAATAGATCTTATACACCTTTCTCTTGAATTCATACATACTACCTTCATGCCATATTGAATAGTTCGGTTTATAAGTATTGGTGAGAGATATATCTTAGGTGATAGCGTGATCAAGAGGACTACAATAATACCTGTTGTATTTCTACTTCTATCACTCCTCTTAGTGGTTAAATTAAGCACATGTGAGGAAGTGTACGTTTACTATGGCTACGTTCCATGGAATATCTACGACTATGAGAGAAAGCTTACTGCTGAAGGTGGTTTTGAGTACATCTTAGATAATACTACTATAAGGGATTTCGGCCTATTAGTGGTCATCGGGAACTATGATAATACTAAGGTTAAAGTCTTTAAATTACCCGAGAACGTACTCGTAGACAGCTTTACTGTGGATCATATGAAGTATAAAGTAGTCAAGTTGCCTAATGCTACATTCTTTAAGGTAGTCACGGATAAACATGCTACAGTTATGCTCATGGGCGGTGCAGCCCTCGACACATGGCCTTCCAATAAAACACATGAGAGATGGCCTAATAGAGCTGCTATCTCCATGCCCCTACTAAGTGTAGAGGGGGGATACGTAGGTAAGACCTTCATATTTCTCGCTACACTGTATACAGTCCCCTCGGATTTCCCCCCAGGAGGCTGTCTAAGGATCTATGCATTAGAGGACTCGGAAGTATCTCTATACGATGAAGGAGGGAAGCTGATAGAGAAGTTTAAGCTTAAGGCTAATGAGGTTAAAGGACTAACTATCAAGGGCTATAGGATCTACAAACTCAGTTCCACGGGTTATATAATGGCGACCCTCTTCTTTGATTGGTATCCTAACCTAAAAGTATTTCCATCGGCAAATGGAGGGTTTACAGGTACAAGGTTCTACATACCGACTACTCCTCCAGGCCACTACTATCCTAATGCCACATACGTATTTACTAGTACCGAGGATACCAAGGTAGAGGTCTACGATCTCAGACTCAAGGTGAAGGTAAAAGAATTTATGGTCAAGAAAGGGACTATCAATCCCGTAATGCTTTCAAGCGATAAGGGTGATCTAGTCATAAAGTCTTCTAAAGATCTCATGGTAGTACACAGTGATTGGATTATAGGTCTTGGAATAGCTTACTTAGGTTTGAGGAAAGGAGAGACCGCTGCAGTATTCATTCCATCTGGAGAGACCTACCTTTTCTCATCTAAAAAGGCCACTGTAGCTATAGATGGAATCCCGTATACGGTGATGCCAGATAGCTATATTCCCCTTCCCAAGGGACTTCATAGAATTAGCACTAATGAGCCAGTAGTTATTCAAATTATTCAATACCAGTATCCCCCATATAGATCACCACATCCTAGATACGATCCTCTCCTCGCTATACCAGGAATTCAAGGCTTCGGAGCCTTTGCCGCTATGATACCATCAATAAAGGATGTTGAGACAGTCTATAAAATTAAGCTTAAACCAGTAGTAGTTGAAACTATACCCTCTCAAATTATATACGCTGTAGTACTATTGATAGTAGTAATCTTAATCCTCGCATTATGGAAACTCAGAGCTAGATTTCTTAAGAAAGTATAGTTGCTAAGATATGAGTGTTATTTCTAGGAAATTCCTAGACCTCATCTTCCAATACTACAACATAGAGTTTTTTAGTATTTGTATATTCCTCTCAAAGGGGATGTAGTGTGAGCGAGGCGTTATGGGTAGAGAAATATCGTCCTAAAGTTCTAAGGGAGATGGTAAATCAAGAGGAAATAGTGAGTAGACTTGAACAGTTTGTCAAAGCTAAGGCCATACCACACCTACTCTTCGCGGGACCACCGGGTACTGGTAAGACTACAGCTGCCTTAGCTCTAGCGAGAGAGCTCTATGGAGAGCATTGGCGTGAGAATGTATTAGAGCTGAATGCTTCAGACGAACGTGGTATTCAGACTATTAGATTAAGGGTTAAAGATTATGCTAGGACTATGGCTCTAGGAGATGTTCCATACAAATTGATAATACTCGATGAAGCTGATAATATGACGAGTGATGCACAACAGGCCCTTAGAAGGATAATGGAACTATACTCTAGAACTGCTAGGTTCTGTCTTATAGCTAACTATGTATCTAAGATAATAGAGCCCATACAGTCTAGATGTGCTGTATTTAGATTTCAACCCCTAGAAAGAGAGGATGTAATAGAGAGGTTAAAGTTCATAGCTGAGAAAGAGGGGGTCAAGGTGACCGAGAGTGGACTAGAAGCCATTTGGGAGATCAGTAAGGGTGATCTCAGAAGAGCTATAAATACCCTTCAAGCGGCTTCAGCACTTGGTACTGTAGATGCTAAAACCGTCTATAGAGTTGTAGGTAGGGTTACTCCAGAGGAGATAAGAGAGATGCTACTACTAGCCTTAAAGGGTAGGTTCATAGAGGCTAGAGAGTGCCTTAGAGAACTGCTCATTACATACGGCCTCTCTGGTATTGATGTGATCAAAATGATACACTCTGAGATAATGAATCCCAAGATTAAGCTTGAGATCCCAGATGAAGCAAGAGTTGAATTAGCTGATATAGCAGGAGAGATTAACTTTAGGATGGTGGAGGGTGCTGATGAAGAAATACAGCTTAGTGCTTTTCTAGCCAAAGTAGCGTTACTTGGGAGAAAGTATAGAATAGGGTGATCATTTGTCCCTCCCTTGGGTAGAGAAATATAGGCCAAAGAGTTTAAAAGACCTAGTAAATCAGGAGGAAGCTAAGAAAAAATTACTATCCTGGCTTGAGTCATGGTCTAGAGGAAAACCCATTAAAAAAGCCGTGCTACTCTACGGACCACCTGGATGTGGAAAGACGGCTATCGTACACGCAATCGCTAATGATTTTAATCTAGAGGTTGTAGAGGTTAATGCTAGTGACTTCAGAACAGCGACAGCACTTGAGAGGACTATAGCTAGGACTATTAGGGAAAGATCGCTTTTTGGAAAACGAGGTAAGTTAGCACTACTCGATGAAGTAGACGGGCTCTCACCACTCCAAGATGCTGGTGCTATAGAGGCTATAGTCAAGATAGTAGAGAAGAGTAGGATACCCACTATAATGACTGCGAATGATCCATGGGATCCTAGGTTTAGAGACCTCAGAAATATATCCCTACTGATAGAGATGAAGAAGTTAAATCGAAGAGATATTGTAACCGTTCTAAAGAGGATATGCCTAAAGGAGGGGATAAAGGTCGATACAGAAGTATTAAGGATAATAGCTAGGAGAAGTAGAGGAGATCTAAGAGCTGCAATCAACGACCTACAGGCTATAGGCGAAGGAAGACGCGTGATTAGGGTAGAAGATCTAGACATACTCATGCCCAGGGCCTCACAGCTCAATATGTTTGAAATTGTGAGGACGGTTCTGACAGCTAAAACTCCAGAACAGGCAAAGTCTGTACTAACACTTCCCTCTCTAGATTATCAAATGCTCTTCCACTGGATAAGTGAAAATCTACCCTATCAGTACTCTGAGAGTATGGAAGCTCTAGCTGCAGCTTACGATGCTCTCTCTAGAGCTGATGTATACTTCGGGAGAATAAAGAGGACTCAGAACTGGTCGTTACTATCCTATGCTCTGGAACTCATGACAGCGGGAGTTGCTGTAGTGCCTGGGAAACCTAAGTTTAGGTTCGTGAAGTATTCCTTTCCACAGAGATTGAAGCTACTCTCCAAGATGAAAGAGACCAAGAAAATAAGAGACTCTGTACTATCAATTATAGCTAAAAAGTGTCATGTCTCTAGAGCTGTCGCTAATACTGAAATATTACCTTATATTAAAATAATATATTCAGAGAACCCTGAACAAGGTAGGAAGATCCTGAAGTGGCTTGGAATCAGTGAAGATAGATTTAGGTCTTTAAGCTAGTGAGTCTCTCCAACTTAATGATTAACTGTTTTATCAGTGCTGCTAATTCTCTATCCTTGATTCTAAAGATCCTAACCCTTCCGTAGCTTACTTCATCTACTAGTCCTATCTCCTTGAGCTTGGTGAGATGTGAACAGACTGTGGGATAACTTAATCCAGTACTCTTAACTAGTTTTGAAATATTTACCTCACCCTCTAATGCTAGTACCCTTACTATTCTGGCTCTTCCCCTAGAAGACATTATGTCTTCTAGATCCACCCTCCTTCAACCCCTTTAAATGTTCCCATAACATCTTTTCCAGAGTTTCTAGTGGGATAGTTGGTATCTCTATTAGTGTAGATTTACCTCTCATACCTTTTCCTGACCTCTCAGCGCCTATTATACCCATATTTCTTAGACTTTGAACATATTCCCATATCTTAGTATGGCCTCTTGGAGTTTCTCCTAGTTGCTCACATAGAATTTCATACATCTTTTCAGCATCTCCCAATTTAATTCTTCTAAGTCCGGTCATCTTGAGTACTTTAGTTATCGCTAGTAGTAGTATTGCTTCATGTAGTCTTAAGGCCCCTATATCGGCACTTGTAGCTATTAGACTATCGCTATACGCTTTCCTAACATGCTCTATGTTTATCCTCTCAGCTCCTTCAGCTTCAGCATACTTACCAGCTCTCCAGAGAGTCTCTAGTGCCAATCTAGCATCACCCTTGCCTCCCTTCTCATATCCCACCAGATCACTTATGTGTTCAATAACTCCCTCACCTATAGCCTCTGGATACAATGCTTCTTCTTCTGTAACCCTAGCCCATAGGATATCACATATCTGGGATGATGTGTAAGGATCGAACCTTATTATATTGTGTTGAAGTGTACTCCTTATACTATCATCTAGTAGGTACATAGCCGAGAGATCTCTCATTATGAAGATAAAGTTCACCCTTTTATGCTCATGAATAGATTCATCCGAAATTCTAGAGAGGTTATAGAGCGCGTCTCCATCTGTAGCCCTTATGAGGTAATCAGCTTCATCCAATGTGAGAAGGAGGTATTCATCTCTTTCCTCTAACATGTTACTAACTATACCAACTAATTCTTGGGATGAAAATCCCCTAGGCGGTACTGGCAATCTAAGATCCCTAGCAGTCTTTCTCATTAGGAGGAATAGTGATCTATTCTTGTGACAGTTTACGTGAACATAGTTAATCTTAATATTCCTCCTATCTCCTATCTTTCTTATCTCCCTTCCAAAGTACTTGGCAACTGCCGTCTTTCCAGTACCAACCCTACCTGTGAGTATGATCTTCTGAGATGTAGATCCAGGCTCGTTTATGAGGGGAGTAAACATGAGAGCTAACATTTTCAACTGTTGTTCTCTGTGGGGTAGGTATGTGGGGACATAATCTACCTGAAGTCTCTCTTCATGCTTAAATATTTTAGATCTTCTATAGAGTATGTCCTCTAGCCCCATACTCACCCTCACTATTAAGTTTCAGGCACCTCCTATATTATTATCCCTAGTTAGGTGAAAGTATTATAGGAAGAATATTTAAGTTAGATCTAGATAGTGTATATAGATGATGAGTCTAGCCCTTATGACCTAAGGGGATGATTGGGATCTTGAGTGCTGATAGATTTCCTCATGGTCAAACGATGAAGAGGATCTCATGAATATTCCCTCAGTCAAATTAATGGAGAGTGTAGTATATAATACCTATTACAGTTTTGCGTGTCCGGGTAGAAGGATGGACTATTCTGACTTCCCCTCCGAAGAGAGGAAGGAGGTATTGAAAGGGTTAAGAGAAGAATATGAAATTGAGCTATCGAGGGAAGACTTCAATAAACTGCTTAAGGGGAGGATCCTAGAGCTTCCTCCTCAACTAACAAAGATAGAGAGGATGGTAGTGAAAAATCCAGCAACCGCTTCTGATTTTAGAAGTAGAAATAAAGATTGGAAGAACCGAAGTACAGATCCCCCTGTTTTTAGAGTTTTCCCCAGCCTTTGCTAAGAGGAGTTTAAAGAGAAGGAAAACGACCACAACCCCGCCCCCAAACTCTGCTGAAAATATCTCGGCTAGTCTATCACTATTAATGTAAAAGTTGTCCTGCTCGCCTTTCAATATACCCACTTTCCTGAGCTTCTTGATGTGATAGAAAACTGTTGGTTGGGCTACGCCAAGCTCTCTAGCAAACTCGTGTTGGGAGATTGCGTTCAGCCTGTGGACGTTCTCGATTATCTTCAGGTCAGGAGTCCTAGTCTTTCATCACAATCTCTATGACCTTGGAGATGTAGATGTCCGTATTCACTCCCTTAACGCTGCCCAGAGCATAACAGAGTAGTGCACCGAAAAAGATCCTCATCCTCACTCTCTTATCGAGGTCTATGCTGCCATATACCTCTTCAGCAACTCTGTCTAAGAGAGAGCTGCAGACTTCAGATATCTCCCTTCCTATCACTGGATGCGTAGACCTTATCGATAGGGCTTGGAAGAGAAGGCTCCTGTTCATGTCGCATGAATACTTCCTTATATACTCCTCTGCTATCCGCCTCAGTAACTGCCTGCCCTTCAGGCCACTGTATAAGCACTCGGATATTATATCCAAGGGCAGGCTACGCTTCGCCACCTCTTTTATGAGCTCATCTTTCCTCCTAAAGTACCAGAAGACTAAGCCTTTCGAGACGCCAGCTGCCCTAGCCACCTCATCAGTCGTGGCGTTAAAGAAGCCCTTCTCTGCGAACACTTGCATGGCCGCCTTTACTATCTTCTTCCTAACGTCACCACGCTTCTTCATTCAATTACACCTTGAATTTAAATGATTTAAATCTTCCTGACCATATGGTCAATCTGACTAGTCAGTAAATTTTATAACCTAGTGTCCAAATCTCTAAGTGGTACGACTATGAGCCTCGCTAAGAAGCTGGCTGGGGGGCTCAGGAGGTATATGCTACTATGTACTATAGTGACCGCTCTAGCCGCTGTGATAGTAGGCTTATCAGTCCCGGCAATCGCTAAGATTCCCTCAGGCACCTTCAAGAACTCTGTGATGGTACTCGCAGCAGCGACCATATTCCCCTCGATGATCCTCCTCCAGGGGGAGAAGCTGAAGTCTGCCTTGAAGCAGCTTAAGCCTGTTCTCACGATAATCCTATACGCCTACGCTCTATCCCCCCTACTGGCTTACCTCTTATCGTCCCTGATATCGAGCCCTGACATCAAGCTAGGCTTTCTGGTGGCCAATACTGCCCCAGCCTCGGCGGCATCCCTTGGCTACGTAATGTTAGCCGAGGGAAATCTAGAGCTCGCGACAGCCAACGTCTTCGTGCTAGTTGTCCTAGGAATTGTCTTGATCCCGGCCTACCTCTACATATATGCCTCTATGATGACTCTAAGCGTGCCGGTAGTGGAGTTCGTGAAGCCTGTGTTAGCCGTGTTGGCTGTACCACTACTCGTAGGCCAACTGGTACGGCGCTACCTGATCAGGCGAAGGGGGGCCTCGTTCATAAGTGGAGAGCTTAAACCTTATCTCTCAGCCGCCACGGTGCTGATGATGCTCACCCTCATCTTCATCTTAATCTCAAGGAAAGCAGTATTGATCGTGAGGAGCCCTCATAGCGCGTTAGAGATTGTGGGGGCGTACTCCGTCGTGGTTCTTGCCACGGTGCTCATAGGCTTAATGGTCAACAGATTCCTTAAAATCAGGTACAGGGAGCACCAAGCTATTATGTTCCTCACGATGACAAAGAATCAGAGTGTTGCAGCAGCCATGGCCGCCTGCGGCTTCGGCCCTGCGGCGGCGTTAGCCCCTGCGTTAATTCCCGCTGTTCAACCGGTGCTGGCTATAGCGTACTTGCATGCTGAGAAAATAGTTAAAAGACTTATTCCATGATGAGAGCCCAGCACTTTTTGATAAAGGGGCTGTATTTTATTCTGATCAGCGGTCAGAAGCGAAGACACTAAATTGGTGATGGCATTTCTACTATATAAAAACTATTCAAAAGATTTAGCGAGGGCTTTGATTAAGAAGACGCTGTCAGACGGTAGAAAGATCTCCAGAAATAATCTTAAAGATCTGGTACAGGCTGGTTAAGCTAAAAAACGGACTTATACTGCCTTATGCTGTACTCATAGTTCCTCATTTTTGTGATAATGCTTAAAATATCCCTTGACTTAGTAGATTGGTATGTCAAAGGATGTAGTTGAAGCATACGATCTTACGAAGTCTTTCGATAATATCAGAGCTGTTGATGGAGTCTCGTTTAGTGTAAGGAAAGGAGAGATATATGGTCTCCTAGGACCTAATGGTGCTGGTAAGACCACGACGATTCGCATGACTATAGGCATAATAACGCCAGATAAAGGCGAAGCATATATCATGGGATATAATGTACATGAAGAACCTATTAAGGTTAGAAGCTTTATAGGCGTTGTCCCTGAAATATCAAATCCTTATATAGATTTTACGGTCTGGGAAAATCTCATGCTTATCGGAGGAATATACTGCGTTCCTAAGGAGATTAGAATAAGGCGTGCTGAGAGCCTTCTAAAGATGCTTAAAATATATGAAGTTCGCAATCGTAAAGCGAAAGCTCTCTCTAAAGGTATGCGAAGAAGGCTGTTGCTAGCTATGGCCCTTATGAGTGACCCGGACATACTATTCCTAGATGAGCCGACATCAGGATTAGATGTGATGAGTGCTAGGATGATAAGGTCTCTCCTTCTAAAGTTGAAGGAACGAGGAAAGACCATTATTTTAACCACGCATAATATCGATGAGGCAGGCATACTTTGTGATAGAGTTGCTATAATGAATAAAGGTAAGATAATCGCAATGGGTACTCCTGAAGAGTTAAAGATAAAATTCGGGGAATATACTCGTATTTTACTTTGCTTCAATAGGAAGGTAGATATTGAACTCATTAGGAAATATTTTGATTCCTATGAAACGGTAGTCCAAGGAAAACGATTGGCAATAATATGCAGGTCAAAAGACCTAAGGGAGGTTCTCGATCAGATAATATGTATTGCTAAAGAGTATAACCTTAACATAGAGGAATTCCGAGCAACAGGGTTGAATTTTGAAGATGTGTTCATAAGGTTAATAAGGAGGAATCGGGATGAAATCTAAGGAGATTAGATTATATTTGTATAAAATATGGGTTTTATGCCTTAAGGATATGAAGCTTTACTACTTTAAGGGACCTACAGTAGTCATGGGAGTTCTTATGCCTTTATTCATATGGCTTACATTCGTGGTTGGTAAGGGATTTTCGTTTACTGAGAGCTTGCCAATGCTCATAGCACTAGCCTCCTTTTTCACTTCATCTTCTATTACGCCCATAGTAATGCCATGGGAGGCAAGACAGAAGACCTTAGAGATGCTTTTGAGTATGCCAATAACCATATACATTGTATTACTTGGTACAGCATTGGCATCATCACTATTCGGCGTTTTTATCTCGTCCGTCCTGGTAGTTATTGGCTTAATCCTAAACGTCATACCACGCAATTTAATCTCGTTAGCCCTCGGAATAGCGATATCTTCATCATGCTATTCATTCATGGGATTGCTATTTTCAGCAATACCTTCTGATATACCAGCAAACGCAGTCATGTTATCAAGTGCCGTCAGGTTACCGCTAATATTTATAAGTGGCGTCTTCATACCGTTATCAGATTTACCTAGTTATGTAAGGCCCCTTGCCTTTATCTCGCCTTTAACTTACTTCTCGGATTTAATTAATTATAGCTATAGCTACGATTCATTGCTTAATCCTTTAACAGATATAGTAGTTCTCTTCTTCCTGACTATAATATCTATGGTGTTAGCACTGGTTGCTAATAAGAGGACGTTAATGAGGCGATTATAGATCTCAGAAGCCCCCTGAAAGAAGGAAATATACGATTCCATGATCTCTGATAATTGACCGCACTAAGCAAGATTAGGAATAATAGCATGCATATGCCTAAGTAAGCAACCTTAAACGAGACCGTTCTTCTAAGCCTGATACCTATATCCTAACCTTCTCCCTTACGTACTTGCGATACCACCTAGCTTCCTCTTTATTTACTAGATGTACCTCGTAGGGGTGATATAGTGGGAGACTTACTTCCTCCTCGATCTTGGCTTTCAGCTTCCACATCCCCCCAACTTACCAAGTATTTTGTCTGATACGATAAGTACATCTACGTCGCTACTAATGACTTTGTCTCGCTTAGTGAATCAATCTTTATAAACTCCTAATGACTAAGATCTGACATAGGAACACTAAATAGACTACCTATTTCTCGGATACTATGCATAGTCACATCAATTAATATAAACTCGTTCTAATACGAATAATAGGTTCCTCGTAAGAATATTCTGTTAATGCCAATTTTAGTGATATTAAGAAGATGTTCCTAGCTGTTAAGTTAATAATGAGGGCTTTAAGGGAGAGAACAACTAAGTTATGCTTCTCACATTTCTAGAAATAGTGAGTATATCGGAGGGGGATCTCAGTCATTAACTTTAAAATAGTATCCCATTATAATTTGAAAGAGGAAGACTATGAAAGCTATTGGAGTTGTTGGTTCCCCACATAAGAATGGAAACACAGTATATTTACTTAAGGAAGTTATGAAAGTTCTTAGGAAAAAATATGAGACAGAAATTATTTTCCTGAAGGATTATGATATTAAGCCCTGTGAAGGATGTTTTTACTGTGAGAAGAATGAGGGATGCATTATAGAGGATGATATGCAGGAGCTGTATCCCAAACTTAAGGAAGCTGATGTTATCATCTTGTCCAGCCCTTCATATATGGGAGGCGTAACATCCCGGCTCCGAGCATTTATGGAAAGAACATGGCCCCTTCGGAAAGGACAACTCGAAGGAAAGATTGGTACATACATTGTTGTTGGAAGAAGAAAAATTGGTTCTGCGATAAGTGAAATGAGAGAATATCTGTCAAGGTTGAAAATGACTATAATTCCAGGAGTTCTAGGATATGCATTCGAAAAAGGTGACATTCTAAAAGATGAAGAAGCACTAAAGGAAGCTCGAAGGCTTGGAGAACGAATTTTAAAG
>Ga0190310_1000110_pt1 | contig 30806 bp, 37 predicted proteins | sample 48700778_MG_FD_165059 | JGI IMG/M metagenome (GOLD analysis project Ga0190310, IMG submission 165059) | Hydrothermal vent sediment bacterial communities from Southern Trench, Guaymas Basin, Mexico - 4870-07-7-8_MG | ecosystem: Environmental > Aquatic > Marine > Hydrothermal vents > Sediment ... | reverse complement strand
AGGTAATAGGCTGTAATGGTGATTATTTGGCTGCTGGAGTACCTATTAGTGTCGAAGGTATAAGGCTTAGGAGAGTACCTAAGGCAACGATACTATTAATAATTGTAAATGTTATCATATTCTTTATAATCAATGTCTCGCCATCAACATTAGTACCATATGCGCTAACGCCGGATGATGTCTATCAAGAATTAGGTGCTGTACCAATAGCTATTGTACGTGGTGAAAGGATATGGACATTATTTACTTCAATGTTCCTGCATGGAGACCTATATCATTTGATTGGTAATATGTTGTTCCTATACTTCTTTGGACTATATGTTGAGAACGCTATGGGTAGCGGGAGATACTTATTATTCTATATATTATCTGGTCTTGCTGCTCATTTATTCCATATATTGAGTATAATGGCTATTCCAAGAGAGTGGTTACTTACAAATTATGGTTATACACCATGGGTTGTTCCTGCCATTGGTGCATCCGGTGCTATAAGTGGTGTTATGGGCGCATATCTCATATATTATCCACATTCAAGACTAACGCTAGTTTACTTCTTTGTGTTCCTACCACTATTCATACCCCTACCAGCGTGGATGTACATATTATTCTGGTTCATAACACAACTAGCACTGGGTCTATTAGTACTAGCAGGCTATACATATTCATCAATAGCATTCTGGGCCCATATAGGAGGCTTCATAGCCGGAGTGGCACTAGCCCAATACTTCCTAGACCCAAGGATAAGGAGATACATAAAATATAGATTACTACTTGAAGAACAAGGATTCATTATAGAACCTTATGAGTATGGCTAGACCCTTAGCCCCTCATAGACAGCAAGTTGCATTACAGCTGTAAGTAATGGTATATATTCTTCAAATCCAAGGCCGTGTTTTCTAAGTCTTAGATCTAATTGGAATAATATCTTACTTCCCTCCTTGGAAGCCATTAGCCCCTGTTCAAAGGCCTTTCTGACTTCTTCCTTAGCCCAATTTGGCAGTCTATTACCGACTATATCTAGATAGAGAGCTATAGCTGTATTATTTCCATCACGATATTTCCTATAGTACTCCATAGCCTTCTTGACGAGATCAAATAATACAGTTTCTCTAGAAGATGATGCTAGAAAGCCAGGCCATCTACTACCAAGTATACGGAATGCTTCATCAAGCGATACCTCCTCAACAAGTGCTTGTGAATATGTTAATCCAGAACTACGTAAATGATCATTCATGTCACCCCTACCAATACTATTAAGTGCATTCATGAACTCTCTAACATCTCTCCACCGAGTACCGCCTATGAATAGTGATAAAGCTCTCCTAAGATCACCTGATTCCCGGATAATACTATCTGGTTCAACATAGGATAATATAAGTGCATTAGTTATTGTAGGCACAATAATGTCGGGATAAGGATGATAACTTGTCCATCTATATGCTTCTCTTAAAGCTTTTCCAAGTATCCTACCGAGGTCTAGTCCCGTAGCTGCTAACTCTCCTCTTCTAACACGTTGACCAAGTTCAATGGCTTTTATTATATACTCTGTAATGCCTATGCATGATGACATCATGTGTGATGCAGAAGGATCTATTCTTAGCCTATGGACTCCGCCAGGCTTTATATAGGAGTATATAGCTATATGGCAGCCTTCAAGAAGTGCCCTGGAGATCTCGTATACCATTGCCTCAGCACCTATGAATACTATTATCTACTACCCAGATATTTAATGGTGGTGTTAGAGTATAGTTTATGAGTGGTGTAGAGAACTGAATAAAATAATTTTCCCGGAATACCTTGTTAAGGCAATGATTTCATTATTATCAATTATAACTATATTCATGTGCCTATATATCTTAGGCATTTCATTCATTGAATCCATTATTATATCGATATTATACGTTATAGCGATAATTTCCTCATCAAGATACAGTGTTAAGCTATCAAATAATCTATTAATGAATATAGGCGGTGCATTAGCTCCATTAATAATGGCTATTGCGCAAACAATACTATTGATCTCCATTATTAAATTATATGAGTATATTTTACTGCTAACACTATCTATCTTTATAGTATATCTGTCGAGCAAGTATATACCTGGTAAGGGTATTGGAATACCACTTATTTTACCAATAGTGGCAATAGCAGCACTTGTATGTCTTTACATAGAACTAATGGATCTACCAATACTATATTCAATACCAACTGCATATACAGTTGCAGTCTATAGTACGCTGATTGGAGCTGATACATTAAAAGCATTAGAATTAGTTAGGAAGAACATAAAACTAGAGATCGGGGGAGAAAAACTACTTGACCTAATAATACTTTCATCATCAACAACACCGCCATTAACAATAGCGCTATTAATCATAGGAAACCAATAAAAGCAGTCTAGAGTAAATACTGTAAATGAGTACAGCCCAGACACTCCCGAATGGGGGGTTACTATAATGGATGAAGGGCTGTCTCCCGGCCATTATCTCTTCAGATAGTAAATATATAGTTGTTATAGAAAACTTTAGTTTAATCTGTTAAAGACAAACTTGTAGAGTAAGATAGTTAATTATAATATACATTCATGGCTAACCATTATCTAGGTGATTACCGTCTTGAGTATATTCGGCGAATTAGATGATCTTGATCTAGAGATCCTTAGATTATTACAGATCAATGCTAGACTTAGTTATAGAAAGATTGCTGAGAGATTAGGTGTTAGTCCAGCAACAATACTTGTTAGATTGCGTAGACTTAAGAAAAAAGGTATTGTAAAAGGATTTACTGTAGAGATTGATCCATATAAGCTTGGCTATCAGTCACTAGCATATATGCTTTTGAAAGTTGATCCTAGGAAATTGCGCAAGGTTATTTCCCGTTTTATGAAGGAACCATATATTGTAGAGATCTATGAAATAACTGGAGATTATCATTTATTGATTAAGCTTTGGGCTAGAGATCCAGGTGATCTGGCCAATATAATTGATCGGATAAGGCTTATAGATGGTGTAAATGATACAAATACACTGTATGTACTAAAGATAAACAAAGAGAGTAAGAATCCTATATAGTTCAGTGTGAGAGCTCACGTTCACAGCCGTGTACTAGCCGGCTCACACGGTTTGCTTTTCATCATCTACGGTATGTTTCCTCCAAATACTCTATTATATGCTCTGCTGCATTAACACCTGTAGCCATCCATAAACCTCTCCATAAAGGCGATGCATTAGCTTCAATAATGTAGTAGTTACCATCGTGATCGACTATGATGTCTACACCAGTATAGTCTAGTCCAAGAACCTTTGCGGCTTTAATAGCAAGTTCAAAAGCATCTGGATAATCTTTCTCACTTATAGCAACACCACGTGCACCTTGAGCAATATTTGTCTTCCAACCACATTCAATAACACGCTTCATAGCAGAAATGACTCTATCTCCAACAACAAATACACGTATATCATAGCCCGGTTTCTCAATATATCTCTGGATATAAATTGGTAGTTTAAATGCATAAAGGCTACGGCTAAGCTGATATGCTGTATCTGGGTTATCAACTAATACGGAACCTAGACCAAGACTACCAATAATTGGTTTAAATACAGCCTTGCCAAACTCCATGAGAGCCCTCATAGCTGTATGCGGATTCTCAGTAATTATTGTTTCAGGTACAGGTAGTCCAGCAAGATATAGTCTTAATAGACTAAACCACTTATCACGTGCCAACAACATTTCAATAGGCTTATTAATTACAATAACACCCTTTCTTCTCAAAGCCTCAAGAACACCTATACGTTTAAGTAGTTGCTCAATACTGGGTGTTGATCCAAAACTACGCACAATTACTGCATCAACATTTAGTTCCTTACCTAGATAACCAAGAGAAACACCGGGTCTCATAATAGCGGCGTCAAGGCCTTGAACTCTATAATATTCTGCCTCATGCCCACGGTTTCTAGCAGCTTCAAGAAGTCTCTCAACACTCCATGTTGGGCGACTATAATAGTGTATTATAGCTATTCTCGTAATACATCACCTTCTTCTAGAATAGATGTGGCCCAGAGACTATTATCTATATATCGTGTTTAGACAAGATATTTTGATATCCCATAAGCTATTCCTAGAAGGAGAATTGACACAGTTAATGTATAGAGACTTGATGCAAGAATATTTTCTCCTCCAATTAATATACCAGTAACTGAACCCAATAATATTGCTACAATTGATAACACTATAGCTGCTACTCCATCACTTCTCCCAACATATGGTCTAGTAATAATAGCGGATATCAATAGCAGAAAGAATACTATAGCACTCAATCCATACATGAGGGTTTCTTGGCTAAATCCATGGGATACATATGCTGATAATATGTAGAGCATTATTATTGAGAAAATCAGTACCTTTCTTGCTAATGATATCCTAGCCAAACCTAATAGCCTCCTTCTAAGCCTCTGCTAGATATGAGAATCCTGTGTTTAGGAAATAAAGGTTATTGTATCATGTACAGCGTCAGCATGATCACATATACCGGGATCTCCAATGGATCAAGGTTAAATCTGATCTCTAAAACTCTAGCTCCCTTGATCATCGACTTAAACCTCTTTTCCTTAGCAATATAATCTTCAACACTGCTAGTTAGGAATAGGATATTATCACCACTATTTGGTTCAAGCATATTAAGTGGAATATACGATGCTCTAACACCTTTGCTCCTTAAAGCCTTGATCAATACATAGCTAGCTGGCTCTAGAAAACCAGTTGATGAAACAATAATTTCTCTAATACTCAGTATATCCGAAATCACATCTCTATAATTAGCAACTAACTCTTCAAACACTATAGAAAAGCCCTCATTAGCAAATCTTCTCAACCTATCTACTCTCTTACCACTTATACCATACAGTCTTAAGCCGGTATAGTGTGCTAACAATACTTCATACAGACTACACTCAATCTCTGATGGAGGACATGGCACAATAATCTTATTAGCTCCACGTAATAGTGCATCAATAGTTTCCGGAGGCCTAGGTGTAACAATGTATATCTTCCCGCCAGTCCACCTTGATGCATCTCCTAAACATATAAGTGATGGATCATCAGGTTTTGTGTTAAAAAGTATAGTTGTGGCTTCTTTACGGTAAATTAATCTATAAAGTGCAATAGTATCTGAATCTTGTAGTACTGGCTGTTTACTTGGATTCAATGTTGTTATTAGCCAGTATAGAGTTGATGCAGCAGCATATCCTAAACCCGTGTATGCTATGATTAGCTCTCCACTACTAGACTCTATGAACTTGACTAGCTTTTCACAAGCTTCTGAAGCCCATTTCTCAGCATTTAATATCTTATGTACTAGTTTATCTAGACTAGAGCTGTCTCCAATGCCTTGCAACAACTACACTTCCCTACATCAGGTTCGTCTGGAATCCTCTTAATAATCTCTGGTAATAGTTTCCGGGCTTTTTCAGTATTCTCCTTCATGACACGGACAACTTCTTCAGCAGTAACTGGTTTTTCAGCCCACACATCATAGTCTGTAACCATTGCTACAGTAGCATAACATAGCTCGGCTTCACATGCAAGAACAATTTCTGGTACAAGAGTCATTCCAATAATATCGGCTTTAAAGACATCCTTCCAGATACGGCTTTCAGCTCGAGTAGAAAATCTAGGTCCTTCAATACATACATATGTACCGTCATAATGTAATGTTAGTCCATTAACCTTCTTTGCAGCATCAGCAATGATTTCACGGAGATGTTCACAGAAGGGATCAGCTGTACTTACATGGCATACTACGCCTCCTTCAAAAAACGTAAACGCTCGAATACCTTTAGTCATATCAATAAATTGATCTGGTAGTACGAAATCACCTGGCTTGTAGTCCCATCTAAGACTGCCAACTGCAGAAAATGCTATAATCCATTTAACGCCTAGGCTCTTCAAAGCCCATATATTTGCACGGTAATTTATACGATGAGGAGGTATCTTGTGTCCCCGGCCATGTCTCGGTAAAAATGCTATTTTCCTTCCCATAAGCTCTCCAACAATAATATTATCACTTGGAGCACCATAAGGAGTATAGATCTTATATTCTTCAATACTCTCTAGTCCAGGTATCTCATATAATCCACTACCACCAATGACCCCTATTTCAGCCCTTGTTTTAGGCTTTACAAGAACCATACATCCGCCCCCGTATCCAGAGATATAATCTTCAATAATGATATGGTTTATCCCTAAGTATATATAAGTAATGGAGTCTAAATCCTCGGCTATAGCTAATTATATAATTCCATAAAGAACTATAGCATAATGGTGCGTCATCAATGGATGGATGCCATAGCTTAGTTATTGGCATAGGGATATTGATTATATTGCTTATTCTAAAGCTTCCACTATGGATCGTGTTTCTACTTGTTGCATTTTCAATATCAATACTCGTTGGAGGAATAGATTTTCTTATGAACACATTCTTTAGTGTTTCAACAGATCCTATGACCATAGATCTTGTTATAATAATGTATCTTATAGCTGTATTTGTATCTCTTTATAAAGTAACTGGATTTATAGATAGATTAAGCAAAGAATTAACAATATTACTTAAAAAGCCATTCATAGTTATATCTTTTGTGCCAGCTATACTTGGCCTCTTACCTGTACCCGGAGGTGCATTAATGTCTATACCCGTTGTTGATAAAGTTGGTGATTATATGGGTTTAGATAAAAGTAGAAAATTGTTTTTGAATGTATGGTTTAGGCACGTAATATTCATTGTTTATCCGTTAAGTACAGTATTAGTATTGACATCGACATTAGCAAATATTGATATATGGGTATTAATTGTTAGACAAGCACCAATAGCGTTATCAATGATTATACTAGGATATGTAATTGGCCTCTACATAGAAGGCTATAGAGGGCATCTCAGTTCTTTAGAGGAGAAAAATGCCGATAAAAAGCTTCTTATAAAAGTCTTCTCGCCGATAATGTCTTCAATAGCTATAGCAGTAGCTACTTCTCAGTTTCTAGATTACAAGTTTCAATTGCCAATAAATAGATTATCCATGGTTCTCGGAGTATCCATAGGCATTGTTCTGCTAATCTTCTTCTCTAGGATAGATCTTAAGAAATTTATCAAGGTCTTAGTAATGAAGAGAACGATTGAATTAGCTCTTATAGGTTATGGGGCTATGATGCTACGTGGAGTATTTACTTCAGTAGATTTATCATGTATTATAAGTTATATTCCACCATCTATACCTATTCAGTTAATAGCTATATTATTGCCAATAGTGTTTTCAATTGTCTCAGGTGTACCTACAAGCGGCATAGCCTTATCAATTCCTATAATACAACATTTAACTATAGTTTCTCCATCGCTGGCCTCATTGATATACATATCAGCTTTTATAGGGTATCTAGGATCACCCTTACATTTATGCTATATTTACACAGCCGAGTACTTAGGTTTAAGCATTATAAAAGGATATAAATACATGATTCCAGCCAGCATTATTACACTTATTATAGCCGCCATTATATTATCCGTTTTGTAGTTTTTATCTAAATCATATGATTCTGAATAATAATCAATAATAACGTATTATGTAAAATAATTAAGTTATTTGTTTTGTATCTAGAACTAATTAGCTATAATGTTTCTATAGTTGTCCTTATTAAACATGATTAATTACAGATAGTATAAATTAATATACATGTAGAAAATTATTTATCTTATTATTTGACGATTAAGATGTACTTATCTCTAGTTATATCATATTTTATAATGCCTTTTTCTTCAAGTATCCGTAGTGCGTCTCGATAATATCTTTCACCAACGTCTATACCATACCATTCATGGAATCCCTTAATTATTTCTTTATAGCTCCATTCCTTCTTACCTATTTCCTTATATGTCTCTGTCATCATACGTTTAATGAATTCATATGTGTCTTCAAGTCGTGTCCATGGATATTGGAACCATGTCCAATCTTTAACCTCTATAGTGTAGTAGTCTGGCTTGATCTTTGCAACGGGGCTAATCCACTGTAATGTGGCAATTTTTAGTTCAGCTGGTTTCCAGTTCTCCAATATATAGTTCTTAGCAAGTATGAGGCTTTCACCGGTATCACATATATCATCTACAACCAATACTTTATGTCCGCTTAAGTCAATTTTATATGGATACTTGATAATAGCTCGCTCCTCTTTCTTAGCAGCTTCTGTCCAATGCTGACTTTGAATGCTAACTAAATTCTCAACATCAAGGAAATCACATAGAAGACGAGCCGGTACATAGCCTCCACGGGCGAGAGCAACAATAATATCTGGTCTATAACCATCTCTTTTAATTTTATTAGCTAGCTCCCAAGCCCAATTAACAATATCTTCCCAGGAAACGAGTTTAACAGGTATTCTAGACATATACTCCACCAAAAGAAATAGATGCTATACTAACAAAAAAACTTAATCACCCTACAAGTATCAAAATAGCAATAAAACATCATCTATAGAGAAAATAATGCTTCAATAAATCTAAAAGTGACAAAGATACAATATAGATTACCTTAGAAAACTCTTATAACCCAATCAAAATCAAATAACATAAGATAGAAGCGGGGGTGCCCGAGCCTGGTCAAAGGGGTCGGGCTTAGGTCCCCCTACTTGGAGGTAAGAAACCCGATGGCGTAGGCCTGCGTGGGTTCAAATCCCACCCCCCGCACCAATTTATTAGCATAAATCCTGGTCAAAATTCTTTAGATAAAAACTAGGTTTATAGTAAGATTTTAGTGGGAAAGTTTTATTAATAATTCTGGAGAGGTTAGTAGGTAAGAAGAAATTAACGTAATATATGGTTGTGTATAAGCAATGAATCTGTACAAGCTCTCCGTAATTCTTCTAATAACTATATTCTCAATAACTCTAATACCATCTCCGCTAGCAATTGCACAGACATCTGATGTCTATCTACTAGATAATGAATACTTTAAGGTTTCAGTAAGAGTTAGTGGAGAACCCGTTGGAGCATTTACTGTTGCTACAAGCAGTAACCACCCATATCCAGATCAAGATGTACTGTATGGTGGTGCGGACGAAGATCCCTGGTCTAGTGCTTTATCGATATCGCTACCGCAATTCAATAAGACATACTCTACAAGAGGAGGGCAGTATGTTCCTGATGGATTTACATTTGAGTATTTATCATACATAAACTATACAGTTACAACTGGCGATAACTTTGTTAGAATTGAATGGATGTTGTCAGAGAATATCTTGTTTGTTGAAGAAATCTATCTCTACGGTACAACATTAAACGATAGCTTTGTTGAGCAGAGAGTACGTGTTGTAAACTATAATAACTATCCTGTTGATGTATGGATAATGTTTATGTGGGATATAATGATTGACGGAGAGGATGGCTCTGTTATTAGGTTCTGGAATGAAAACGGTAATGTCACTGATTGGCTTGAATATGCTACATGTGTAAGAGATTTCTCAAATATTGATTTCTGGCAAACAACGAATGATAACTTAAACCCATTATTCTATATCTGGGGTTCTATAAAGCTTCCTCAAGGAGCTACTGTACCAACAGGATTCATATATGATGACTGGGACATCCTAGAAGATCATGCGTGGAATTATACAGTAGATACTACTAATTATATTAAAGGCGATGATACAGCAGTAGCTTACTTATTTGTTGACACAGTACCTGCGGCAAGTGAGAGAGTATATAGACAATTTATACTTGCAGTATCTGGCTTAGGAGAACAACCTCCAGAGATCATTACGACAACCATAACAACTGAGACCACACCTACATGTATACCTGAAACCACTACTGTTACCGAAACATATACTGAGACACAAACGTATACATACACTACTACAGAGACACAGATATTCACAGAAACATATACTGAGACCGAGACTGAGACACTTACAACTACAGAAACAGTTACAGATACTGTTACAGAGACTATAGTAGCTAATGAGACAGTAATTTATGGTTTAACATTAACACCTATGCTAATACTGGCACTTCTAGCGAGTTCAGTATTGTTCTTCATACTATTCCTGATAATGCTGATCTTATTCGTAACGAAGAAATAGTTTATATAATAAATAAGACATTATTTTTTAGAATATTACTTTCTTTTTATGTACTCCGTCTAAATATTTTAAGATATACAATTGTTATTGAAGCTATTGAGATTATAGAGTAGAGCATTAATCCCAAATTGAACCATAAGGGTATAAAATGATTGATCACAGCTATTGATAACGTAACTACTGCTGCACCTATATTTGTAAGCATATTAGTATACGTTATAGCTAGTTCTTTCTTATCGACTCTAGAGGCCATAGTACTCCTAATAACTGGTTTAAAAACTCTATTACCGATCATTGGAAGCGATAATAATGAATATAATAATAATGGATTGGACGGCATTGATATTACTATAAGTGATACAAAGACTATGTATGCTATACCATAATTGATCTTCTCACCACCATACTTATCAGCTATATATGAAAATATCAGGCTAAGCGCCAAACCTAAATAACCAGCATAGCTCCAGTAGAGCCTTGCAAGATCACGGCTAAAACCTGATATACCTCTAGCATATGCTAATAAGTAGTCTAGGGATAATCCACCTACTCCGCCCATGACAATGGCTACTGGTACAAGATCAATTGTTTTACGAAACAGTTTATAGTATATATAGAACTCTGTTTTCCCAATACTATATGATGGTTTTACTTTCCACATAATTATGCCGTATACTATCGCCATACCAATAATAATTAATATGGATGCAGTAAATAATCCATTATATCCAATTATATGTCTTAATGGAGAAGCGATCCATACACTAAAATAATACGCTACACTCCCAAGTACAAAGTATATGCTTAAGCCTCTAGCCCTCCAATTATTCGGTACACTAGATACTACAAGTGCCTGTATAGATGGCCATAGAAGGCCTGATGCAAATCCTTCTAAAATCCTCACTATAGGATACATGTTTACTGGTACAACGGTGTATACGTAATAAGCTATAGCTAGTAAAAATAAGCCATATGAACCTGTAAATCCGTATCCCTTAGAAGATATAAGTAATCCACTATATAAACTTGAAAATGCTCTTGCAAGCATGAATCCTGCTGTAAGTGATGCCACTGCTAATAATCCATATTCTTCAAATGATCTGAAAACTATATATGGTCTAATAAATCCATAAACTATCATGCCAAAAATACCAATTAGTAAGGCTATAATAAAGTTTCTAGGTATATTCTTAGGCATAAATTCTCCCAATGCATGTTTATTACATACGTACTATTACACTTAATTATTATTGACATTTATATAAAGATGTTATATAAATACTTCTCTTTAGTTAGTTCTCTATATACGATAGATGCAAGGAATGAGTCATTAATAGAACCTCATTATATTTAAGAGATCATATAATCACTATTTAATTGGAATAATTTTTCTAGTATATTAAATAATAGAAGTACATGCGGGAAGAATATTTCTTATGAGGTTAGCAGGTTTTGCAGGGACTTCATATGCATGAAGTCACGTATCAGGACTATATATCGTATATTAGTAAGCATAAGGAAATAGTAATAGAAGATCAAGTGATATCTTTAGATCCCATTGATGTTATTAGACTGAAGCCTCAAGAAAAAGAATTACCACCTATATCAACAACTGTTTGGAGCTTTCCAAAACGTGGAGCATGGGCTACTCATCGAGGTAACTATCGTGGTAATTGGGCTCCCCAGATTCCAAGAGCTCTTATATTGATGTATAGTGAACCTGGCAATGTCATACTAGATCAGATGATTGGAAGCGGCACTACATGTATTGAAGCTAGACTTTTAGGTAGGAATTGTATAGGTGTAGATATCAATTATAATGCAGTCATACTAACACTTCATAGACTATATTATTTAGAGAAAGCTGCAAGAGAGAAATTCAAAGACGACCCAATAGTATCGAATATTAATAATACATGGAGTAAGATATACCATGGAGATGCCCGTAATCTAGATCTTGTAGAAGATGAATCTATAGATTTAATAGCAACGCATCCACCATACTTCAACATCATACGTTATGGTACTAGGAAGGAGAGGGTAGAGGGCGATTTATCTAGAACTAGGAAGTTAGAGGAGTATTTAAGGTATATGAAGGAGATTGCCGGGGAAGCATACCGTGTATTAAAACCTGGCGGCTATTGTGGTATACTCGTAGGTGATACAAGGATACGTAAGCACTATGTCCCAATATCGCATTACGTACTTGATATATTTCTTGATACTGGTTTTATATTGAAGGAGGAGGTAATTAAGATTCAACATAAAATGAAGACAACGAGAGAGGTATGGAGTAGAGTTAGGAGAAGAGATTTTCTACTAATATATCATGAGAAATTATTTATATTCCGAAAACCTGGTGTAAAGGAGAAGAGGTCAAGATTTAAGTATAGTGTTAAACAAGACTTTTTAAAGATAAATTTATAGTCTATAGTATTTAGTATACAAGCTTAATAGTTCTACTAAGTGTTTCGTAAAACTTGACGCTGATGGACATATGTATACACTTCTTACAACCATTGCATTTACTGGGTTCAATGTCTTGTACTTTAATGGCTCTCCTAGAACACGTTATTTCGCATAAACCACATCCATAATATCTACTGATCATATATCATTGGAGCTGCTCTTTCAATAATTCTCTTTATCGCAACTGCACTTGCATAGCACTCATTATTCCTAAGGCTATTCCAAGATCCTTTACAACTTCCAGCACTCTACTTAATGCTTCAAGTTTAGGTTTAACTAGCATCACTCCAATGCCTTCATCATGGGCCGTTGCACGCATAACTATGTCTCTTGGAAGCTTTTCCAAAATTATCTCAACAGCTTGTTTAGCATTAACAGGTCCTCTAGCAAATATTCCTACTTCAAGCCATATTATTTCAGACAAACCAGCTAATTCCAGTATTTTGATAAGTTTACCAACGAATTTCGAGTTTATAGTCCATACGCTACCCCATCCGTACAGCTCTCTATAATCCTTAGATCCTGGGACAAGATCTTGAGATACCCAAATTATGGTAATATTAAGTTCCTTTTCATGGTTCCTAACATAATTAATATATGATTTAAGACATCCTGCTCCACTTTTCCAGAATCCTCTAAAAGACTCATTATCGATTACGAATCCTATGAATGTGTCTAAGAAACAGTTGCCAAGCTCCTTATATAATTCTTCATGTGGTGGATAATCAAATATTATAACTGTTGGAAAGTCCTTATTCTTTAATATTATAAAATAGTTTCCAGGCTCTGGCTCTGGATCGATTATTTCTCCAAACCGTACCTTGAATTTAATGCGGCCTTTCTGGGGAATTGGAGGGAGCCCCAATCCCAATAATTTCTCTATCTTATTTGCAGGTGTTTGTGTAATAATATTATTTTGCCCGTTAAGTAGTGATTTTTTAAATACATGGTTAAGTACTATAGTGTTAACAATAGACATTATAATGATAAATGACATAATTAGTGGAATTATATACTTTACGTACGAATTAGATAGCATAAATTAATCCTCATGTAGTCGTTTTCCCTACATATATTTATTTCTTACTACAAAATTTATATAAGTAATGATAAATTAATTTTCTTAAGTACCTATCTAATTAAGGAGATTAGTTTGAATAGAGATAATAATTCTGATCGAAATTATTTAAAGTAAATGAATTAGTTCTGAGAGGTCTTTTATACATGGCTGTGGATCAGTTGCTCGGCACCGGCTTCTCCATCCATAGTATATTGTTGGTAATCCAGCTTTCTTTGCAGGCTCGATGTCGTATTTTATAGAATCACCTATATGAATAATCATGTTAGCTTCTATATTGAGTAAATCTAGTAGTTCCATGTAGAAACGTGGATCATTTTTAGGAATACCTACAAGTTGCGTACTAAATACAAAATCAAATAAGTGTGTAGCATCATTTACCTCCAGTATTTTCAATACTAGATCATGGGCTCCTGTACCCGTTGTTAATATTATTCTATAGCCTCGTCCTCTCAATTGCTCTAAGATCCATCTATGATTACTAGGCATCGTAAACCATTTTGCTCTAAGTTCTATGAATAATCCATAAATACGGTCAAGGAGATTATGATCAGCCTTGACACCTATTTTATAGAGATACTTAGCGAGAACGTATCGATGCCATAGCTCTCTTTGCGGCCCATGTTTCCATAATTCTTCCCAAAGGCTCCAGTAGAGACTCCGATAACTACTATATTCTTTAACATTATAGCCTAGATTATTGAGAAAATTATTGATCTCGTGAAATACCTTTTCAACAGGTCTCCAAGGCAACTTAGGATCACAGCCTGGATCCCAGAATATAGTACATGCTGAGTCAATGCTAATAACTTTCAACTTTATCTTATCCATGGCTCTACACAACCCTAGACTAGTTATTACACAATAGTATTTCTAAGTATCTATAATGCTATCATCTATAAATAGTGATATAGGTTATGAATTAGTTCTTCTTTTTCTCATGTATATTGCCACCGGTAATAAAATGGGTAATACTAATACAGTTAATGTTTCATGGGTTAATCTACCAAGATCATTGGGATCGAAGAAATAGCCCTCCTTAATCTTTTCATCTATTAATAGCCATATTGCTGTTACCAGTAGGAATGCAAGTAGTTTCAATAACATTGATTCAAAAAACGTTAGACCATCCCATACAGTAAATCCATAGGTTAAAAAGACTGGTGCTCGCCTTTTCCAATGCTTAACTATATGTGTCCTTACATAACTCCATAGAGACTCCATTGACTAGATCCCTATTTCTACAGCTTTTAGTAAAGTATTGAAACCCTAGTATATATTGTAGATAACTATTAAGCAAAAAATCTTATTCCCAATAAATATGTGTCATTTCATAACCCTCCTTAAATAGTATCTATATCCACTATAGTATACCTCAATAAGTTCTCCTCTCTCAATAAGTTCATTAACAACGTCCCATGTAACGCCAGATCTTTTAAGCATAGCTTCTAAAACATCTTCTCTCAGCGGATGGACGCATGCTATAGAGAGTATTTCCCTGGATATATGGTCGAGGTCTAAAGTAGTAAAGTTAGTCCCTTCAAAACCAATCAATAATTCAACACGATCTATTCTTTCACTGAATAATTGATAGGCATTATTCAATAAATCCTCCTTTGGGGGTTTAACCCATTTCTCTGCTGGTGGACGTGTTGGTATAGATATATAGGCTATGTCAGGTTTAAGTTCTCCTAGATATTCAGCTATGAACGTAAGTTCATTGCCATAATCTATATTGTCTATAAGCATAGTTTCAGTAACAAGTTTCCCATGATAAATATTCCTAAACTCAAATATTCCATCTAATATTTTTTCAAGCCTTAGATCGTGGTGCGGCCTATTAATGTATCTCCATAGATTCTCACTAACTGAGTCAATCTTTATGGATACATAATCAAATTCTAGAAGATCATTTCTTACATCTTCCATCCATAGAAGAGAACCATTCGTTAACACCGCTATTGGTATACCAAGATCCTTTAATAGCCTAGCCTCAAAACCAATGTTTTCATCAAGAGTAGGTTCTCCATTAGGTACAAATGTTATATAATCAATTCTTTCACTAATCCTCTTAAGCCTCTTTACTCTATTTCTCACGATCTTTTCTAGATAGTATGGACAATAGAATTCCTTTCTAGAGATACTTAATTCTATAGTCCTACCAGCTTGACAATAAATACAGCTATAACTACAGATCTTCCTTGGCAGATTATTTATACCAAGACTTCTACCAAGTCTACGTGATGGCACAGGACCAAAAACTATTTCAGCCAATACATAATACACCGATTAGATATTGCTGTAAAGAAGATAATATTTTTGCAACCAGCTAATAGTCTTAGATTAGAGAAATAAAGGATTAATGTAAATAAAATAGTTACTGAGGCAGGGCATTGAGGCTGGAGAGCCTTGAAGCTTAAATGCCCTAAGTGTGGATTTGTTTTTGACATAAGTTACTCTAGAGCAGTATCATGTGCTGGCTGTCCATCAGCTACATTCGGTAATTGTGGATATGTTAGGTGTCCTAGATGTGGACATGAATTTCCATATAGACCCCGATTCTTCTAAATTCTATGAGGTGCTCTATTAATGGATCTAGGTAAACCTGATCCATGTGGATACTATGTACTAGTCTTCCATAAAGACGTATTGGATAAGATTAAGGGTATTAATGGAGTTTTTATAGAAGAGTACGGTGATACAGTTATTGTCCGGTTTAAAAGTAGGGCAATAGCTAAAAAGCTTTTAAGAAAGTATCGTAGATACCTAGTAATCTCTTGAAGTAATCATAGTATTAGAGTCATATACTTCTGTGCACGGATCATTTTAGCTCTAGCCTTAATCTCGATCTCTTCAGCAATATGTATAGGTGCCTTCGATATTTCCACATAACCTTTCTCTGATGCATCTTTAAGATACTTTTCAGACTTATCACTACGAGAGATCAATATAGTGTATCCCGGGAACTGCTCACTAATGCCAGCCGATAGGTCAGAAAATACACCTGTATAGTCAGGACAGACTAAGCAACCAAGTTGCATATATGGTACTGCTTCACTTAACGTAATTCTCTTCTCACTGCCATTATATTTAATAATTAATGTGTCACCAACAATATTAATACTACTAACACGTTCAGGCTCAATACCGTAGAGGCGATGGAGACTACTTAAGAAAGCCTCTGTAGCAAAAGTACCTATGCAAAATAGGCTTACTATGAAGTATATTTTACTACTAAAATCAGTTTCTAATACAGGGAAGAGCCTCATCTGCCATAGAAACTGTGCTTGGCATGGAAGTCCAACCATAGCAACTCTCCTAATACTCTCATCACTAAGTGCCTCCTTAAGCTTCAATGTAAATGGTAATACACTCCACTTATTCCCAGCAGCCTCCAACAGTTCTTCACGACTATGGGCAACAACAATTTCTCCCGTCACACCCTTCGTCTTACGTGCAGTTACTACAGCATCGACGATTCCTTCCTCAATCATGTAAAGTAATAATGCTGTAACAGCTCCGCCACTACCTATCCTGCGTTTCCTAATACTTTCATCTCTTGCTCTAGCTAGATACATGCCATGATATTCTCCTAGGGGTTTATCCGAGGGTATGGGGTAAGCCATTCTACTAAACTACCTCCTTCTTAAGAGCATATTTTTGAACAAGGACTTGAGTGAATCGTGGACATCTTACACAACATGTACCGCAACGAATACATTTCTCAACAATGAGATCGGGTTTACGATCGATCATATGAAGAGCATTAGTTGGGCATGAAATAATACACGCACCACAACTAATACATAAACCAGTTAAGACAATATTATCAAGTAGATCAAAACCACTAAGCCTCTTAGCCTTGGCAACACTGGCAAATAACTGTAAGAAGTAGCCACGGCCACTCCTTAAACTATTAACTAATGCTATAAATAAATTGGGAGCAGGTGGACAGCCAGGTATTGCATAGTCCACGTTAACGATAGCTGATATAGGCTGAAATGTACGGTGCTCAGGCCTCGGCTCTTGACCTCCTCTACAAAATAGTGTTATACCTCCGACACTAGCACAGGATCCATAGGCTATCAAGGTCCTAACTCTAGTTCTAATCTTTTTCAGAATATCTATATCCTCGGGCTCATTAATACATATAGGACCAGTTATAACAGCCACATCATATTCTTTATCAAGATCTATTTTTCCAAGATGATGTGTATATAGATCAGCTATTTTCTTAAGCTCTGGATATACCCTTAGTATAGATAATGGGCATCCCTCACAACCACCAAGATCATAGACTAGTATACTAGGTTTATGCTCCATGGCTACCTTACCTTAACCATATGAGTTGCGCATGGAATACACGGATCGTATACGCGAGGTATAGTATCAGCGATCGAGGCTGGTAGGTTTCTTGCGGAAGACTCCATGTATGGTATATTAAACATTGTAGGCACTATTATTCTATAATTAGACACTCTTCCGTCGCCATCCAGTTCTACAGTATGTATTAATGTACCACGGGGGGCCTCATAAACACCTATTCCACGACCCCTCTTAAAAACGATAGATCCGCTTCTGGATGGTTCACTTGGATCAATTTGTTCTAATAGTTCCATAATACGTAGCAGTGATAATTCTATTTCAAGCATCCGGGCATATTGTAGGCCCCATAGACTATTATCTCGGTATTCGCGGTAAATCGTAAGCCTAGCTCTAGGCCCAACTTCTACAGCTTTATTATTATAGAGTGCAATTAGACTTGTAACCTTAGAAACCTGATCTGGTAGATCATTACCTCTATACCTATTGTAATGTACAACATCGATCTTCTGTAAGTTGATATTGTATTTATCACCATAGAATAGGTGAGATGCAAGTGGTTTAATATTGATTGTTTTACTTTTTAAAATCTCTACCTTCTCAGTTTGTTTGTCTTCATCGACCAGTACTTCCATGATCTTCCTATACGTGTCAAGTATATTTGATATATTTCTCAACTGGTCAGATAGTATTTTCTGAGAAGGTGTCTTACCAAAACCTCCAATAACAATATATGGGGGATGGGTAGGTGAGCCACCTATTCTAGCAATTACATCATTTACACTATTCAATAACTTTATTTCCTCAATTAATATATCATCTAAAAAATCTTTACGTATAATATCAGGTGTTATAAGGATTAAATGAATTAAATGGCTTTGAACCCTATTAAGTAATCCAAGAATCTCGCGAAGAAGCCTGCCATTAGCTGGTGGACTAACACCTAGGGCATCCTCAAGTGCTTCAACAGCAGCTATTCCATGAGCTGAATGACATATTCCACAAATCCTCATAACAGCTTCTACAACAAATAATGGATTCTTACCCCGAACGATACGTTCAAAACCACGAACTGGAGCACGAGAGATAAAGTAAGCATCAAGAATACGTTTGCCATCAATAAATACTAAATATTCTGCCTCGCCACCTATGCGTGCTAATTCAAAAACAAGCTTACTAGTACTAATCCCCATAATACATTAGCCCTCAATACCTTATAGGATACAGTCATTATAAATCTTACAGGAAAACCCTTAACAAGGGCTAAATATAGAAAATATTGTCATATACTTTATATTAATTGAATAACTAGTGATTTATGTAGATACAGGAGATATACCAAATGACCATATTTATAGCCATAACACAACCAACACCTGTAGGTAAAGTGTTTGATAATGGTAGCGAAACTGGATCTATTAACCTACTACTTAAGATGCTACAAGATAGAGGGGCTAAGATCATTGATGTGAAACCTAAGACTTATAAAAAAGAAGATGGAGTATTAGGAGCAGTATACATGATAATATATGAGGCGGAAACACCGTTATATCCGTGAGAAATAGCTAGGTATTAATATAGTGGACAGAACATGATAGACACGGATCATAGCTTCTAACAATTATCTCTATATCTTGTAATGTCCGATGCTCCATAAGATCTAAGTTACCATTAGTTACTTTCTTAATATATATCTTTATGCTCTCCTCAAGATCACTTATGAACTGTGCAGTTGGTGTAATTATATTAGCATATTTAATCCTATCTTTTTCAATGATGTATTCATGTATAAGTATTCCTCTTGGAGCCTCAACGACGCCCACTCCATGTTTTACATCATTACCGATCTTATATTCTACACTATGGGGTCTTGACTCATATTCACTAATTAGCTCTAGTGTTGATACTAAGAAATGTATTGTCTCGATATATTGTGCTAGAATATTATCGAACGGGTTATATGATGGTGGTTTAAGATTTAAGATGTTCATTACTTCTAATGCATCCTTAACTAGGAATTCGCTATTGTTGTTTAACCTTGCTAATGCTCCAACGAAGTAAGGTTCATTATTAAACAGTAATGTCTTTTTAGCTGTTGAATAACTTACACTAATCTCCCTAATTCCCTTAGTCAAATCTTCCTCATTAAATAATGGTTCATTGTTTAGAGCTATTAATCCATGATATAATGGATAGTGTTCTTCATTATATAAGGACATATAGTTAGCTTTTCTATCAATGTAAAGTTTAGACCTTATACTATTTTCTTCCATGACTTCTGAAATAGTATGTGCAAAGTTTACCATATAATCTATGGACTTCTCTAATTGTTCGTTATAATATTCAAGTTCTTTTCTCGGAGGTAGCCATGTAAAGCCCCATGGTATAATGTTTCTTCCATGAACACTATCGCCGATCAAGACCTTAATGATTCTTCTCACTAGATCTCTTATTCTTATTAGTTCAAGAACATGTTGTTTAATTATTGGCGGGAACTCTAGAAATGATCTAGAACCTATTATGTCTGGTAAAGAGAGGAATATTATATGGATTAAGTGGCTGTCAATAGTGTTTAGTTCAAGTAATAGTCTACGTGTCATGATAATGTTATCGGGAAGATCTATTTCTAATGCATTTGATAATGCTTTAGCCGATGCAATAGTATGAGCTACGCCGCATAACCCACATATTCTACTAGTTAATAATGGGGTTTCAGACACATCTGATCCTTTAATGAATGATTCAAAGAGTCTAATGCCCTCAGTAACCTTGAATAATACCTTAACATCACCATCATCTGTTATATGTACCTCTACACCTCCATGACCTTCGATCCGGGGGATTTCCTCAATTGAGAACCTCATGTTGAACACTACCTCCATTGAATTTAATCACGTAAATCTCCAAACAACATTTGAAGCTTTTTATACAGTAACATGGGATCGATCTTGAACTCTTTTATGGCTTTTTCAAAAATACATGTATCAGCCTCAGTAGCTGGTCCACGGCAACCCCAGCATGGAGATGAGTATAGCGGGCATTTAGCGCCGCAACCACCCATGGTTATTGGTCCCAGGCATAGCTTGCCCTCCTTCAGTAGACATGGTATATTCTTCTGCCTACATTCATAACAAACTGGTTTATCGGGGTATCTAACGCGTTTTCCAAGCAGTATACTTGTTAATATTTTGTAAGTCTCTTTAGGATCAGGAGGGCATCCGGGTATAAAGTAATCTACTTTAATGGCCCTTGTAAGTGATTTAGGTTCGACATGAGGTTCGGCAGGTATGGTATTCTTATATACTTGTTTTAAATCCATGTCGCTAACTAGTCTTCTCAAACTATTTATAAATAATATATATGAACATGAACCATATGCTATGACAATTCTTGAATTCTCCCTTATCTCCCTAGCTCTCTCAAGATCATGCTGTGTTATAATGGATCCCTCTACTAAAGCTATATCTGCCTCAACAATACCCGTATAGCCAATGATCCTTGATGACACGATCTCGAAATGCTCTAGTATATCTGGATAATTAACTAATAGATCTATTAATGATGATGAACAGCCTTCACAACCTGTAAATATATAATGGGCTAGCTTAAGCTTTCTCATGCAATATCACCTAGCAATAATTGATCTGCTCTAAATACAGGCCCGTCACGGCATACGTAGTATCCACTATCAAGTAAACATGCACCACATTTACCTATTCCGCATTGCATCCTTCTTTCAAGAGAAAGGTATATCTGTTCTTTATGGACACCTCTCTTAAGCAATTCCATGTATGCGTTATAGAGCATTATTGGAGGACCACATAATACAAAGACAGTCCTTTCTCTATTAAATGCGATCTTATCCAATAAGCGGGTTACAACACCGACTTCGCCCTTCCAATTTTCATCGGGTTTATCGACTGTTAGGTATACATTGAATCTCGTAGCCCATGTATTGAGATTACGTTTACGAGGAATATGCTGAGGTGTTCTAGCGCCATAGAGCAGTTTTATGGAACCATATAGTTTGGTGTTTTCATAGAGATGCCATAGTAGTGAAGATACACCAAATAACCCAGTGCCGCCAGCTATGACAATAATATCCATTCCCTTCCACTCCTCAATGGGAAAGCCATTTCCATATGGCCCTCTGATACCCACATAATCACCTACCTTTAATCTATGAAGAGCACTAGTTACATCACCTACACGTCTTACGGAGACCTCTAAATACTCCTCATCGTACGGTGATGAAGCTATTGCAAATGGTGCTTCGCCATAGCCAAAAACAGAGACCATTACAAACATTCCTGGCTTAAAATCATTAAATTCCTTAGGTCTCTCCAGTACGAAGGTCTTGATGTCAAAGGTCTCATCAATGATATCAACTATTTTAGTAATTAATGGAGAATATACATTCATTTCCTAACACCCAATACATCAAGTGGATGAATATTTAATGGGCAGTTCATAACACATCTACCACAGCCTGTACATCCAGGTAAACCATATCTCCTTGGAATTATGATGAACTTATGGAGATATCTAAACCTAAATCGTTCCTTTCTAGAAGATCTAAACACTTTATCGCCGGCAACTGTAGTGAATGATCGGAATATACATGAATTCCATGTTCTAATTCTAGATCCTGATAAGGGCTCCAGAGATTCAACGTGATCAATTATATCGAAGCATACACATGTTGGGCATACTGCTAGACATGAACCACATAGTAAGCATTTATTTGAGTATTCTTCCCATACATGGTCACTTACATTGTTGAATATTTCAATAGTATTTGGTATTTTCCCTCTATTAATAACTGGATAACTATCTGCCTCACGTAATCCCAGGTTAGCTATTATCTTTTCTCCTTTTGCACTCAAGGCTTTTACATAATAATTTCCATTACTTGGAATAATCCATAGGTCTCCTGATCCACTCCATGGAATTCGGGCTCCAAGGGTCTCACAGAAACAATATTGATCGCTCTTTAAACAATCATATATTACAATAAATGCGTTTCTTCTCCTAGTAGTATATAGTGTATCTTCTGGGGAATCCATCAATATCTTATCAAGAATGACTATAGCATTTGCATCACATGGATGAATGCCAAAGAAACAAAGATTCTTGTCATGAATACGTTTTTCTCTTACAGTTGGTTTCTTGTCTAAGTAGCTCCATTTAAGTATGGGTTCATTAGGCGGTTGTAGATAATATCTTGGAGTATTCAATGTCCTTGTATAATTTAAGTCTATTTCTGTAAACTCATCTACTTCCTCAAGTATATGATGATTTTCTTTCTTAACTGGAGCTATTATCCTATATCCTTCGCTCTTTAATTGGCTAAATAAGTTCTTTAATAGATTATTTGAACCTATGTACCACTTATTGTCATACATACTGCACAACCATAGTTTTTATTTTGTACAATAATGCTTGAGGGGATATGTGCCAAACATATATTATGAATGGAGTAAACAAAAAATATATCGTCACCACAGATAACGGATACGAAAACTTCTAAATTCACCACGATAAGGCTCCCATTCAACCACGACTTTCTCAACATGTGCAGCAGGTGGTCCACGGTGAGCCCATCGTATTAATTGTTCAACCTTATCCCTAGGCCCCTCAACAACAGCTTCAACGCTACCATCAGGTAGATTCCTAACCCATCCTTTAACACCAAGTCTATCTGCAACCTCCTTCATAGTTGCGCGGAAGAAGACACCTTGAACCAGTCCATAAATTCTTAAATGAGCCCTAACCATCTCAGCCACATATAGTCACCATTCTATAGATTATTCATAACATGATATAAGAGATTTAAATCTCCTTATCCATCGTTAATTATTAGGTGGAGATGAGGTATTCTCACGGAATCCGAATCCATTTAATGGAGATGTGGATGGCCGCAGCCAACCGATTCTCTTAAATGGCCATGTTTATATCCTTCATATTCTCAATAAATTAATAAGGTATGCCTAATTAGGTGAGTTGCTTGGTTTTAAATAAATTAATTAGTAAGATACCTGATCTACCACTTTATCTAGAAGCCATTATCGTTATATTATGTTCTATTACTGCAACATTTATAGGGCTTATCTTAGGAGGCATAGCATTGCCATTACTACAAGTTATAGCTATAGTGCCCTTCTTCCTCAAAAATGTATGGAATTGGAGATTATGGAGAGCATCAGGCCTTGTATTATTATGGAGTTTAGTTCTAACTATATCAGTAGCTGCTGCATCATATGGTATTGGTTGTTCAATAGATCATGTATCTAGAGTTATTAAGGGTCAATCATACTTATCTGAGATGATTCATTGGATAGAAACTGGTGAAGGGCCTGAAGGTGATCCATCACTATTTATCATGCCTAAGATTATTGAGATATGCTTATTTTCAATTATCACGTTCCTAACAGTAGGTATTGGCGGCCTCTTCATGGGAGCTATCTTACTGAATTACATGAACCTATACTACGGTACAGTCATATACATGGCCAATGGAGACCTCAATGCCATATTATTTGGATGGCCTATCTACGCCATTATACGAGTCATAGGATACGTATTTCTCGGTACATACTTATCTAGGCTTGCAATGAACATTGTTGAGAAGAAACCCTTAAACCAACTATTTACTGGTACAGCTAGAAAACTATTGATAACCGCCCTAATACTAATAATACTAGACTTCATACTAAAAGCCACAATAGCAAACACCCTATACCAGCCACTACTCAACAGCATCATTGACCAAGAAAAACTAACCATATGTAAACAAGCGATTATTAAATAACAATCAATAGTAATAAACAGCGTATTCATATTCATCAGAATAATATTTTGCCTTGAATCTACAATAAAGATAGATAGAATGGCTAACAATATCTTCAAAACCTATTGATACCTATAAATATAGATCTTTAATTATATAAAAACTGATTCATTCATATATAATATTACGATATGTAGCAATGTATAGAAGTAAGGTGATGTAGATTAGTGGGAGTCTTTAAACAAGTGCTTAAAGAATTAAAGCATGTGTTACTGGAGAAGTTAGCTAATACTGAATGGGTTATTCCTAAATATTTTGGTAGTCTTTGGATGGATGGATTAAGAGTTAAAGCATTTAGTATGTTAAAGCCTAAACCTGGATGGATAGTTTTAGACGTTGGATGTGGTGATGGTTGGTCAACTATTCAAAATGCTTTAGTATATGACTATGTATTCTTCTTAGGCATAGACATGTATGAAGCTGAAGAGGCTTATGAAAATGCAAAGCTCTTTAATCTCAGTAAATGTGGTTTCATACAAGGGGACATATATACAGTAAACTTTAGGAGAGCATTTGATGTAATTATGTTCTTCCTTAGCTTAGGAAATATATGTTCAGGAGAAAAGCACATGTTCAGTCTCTTCATTAAAATCAAGAACTTCTTAAAATATAAAGGAAAACTTTTGATCGTGGAACCTTTTCAAGAAGATTTTGAGGAATTTGAAAAGCTAGATGCAATTTATGAGATATCAGGAATAAAGGGTATTGGTGAGGAAAATGAAACAATACTAGGCTTCAAAGATGTAGCTACTACTTTAAAGAACGTAGGCTTCAACATCACGAAAATAACAAAGTACATATTTTCCTGGAGTGTTTCAAAAGAGGAGTTTCTAGAATATTTTGGACTAAAAGAGTTACCGCTTAGGATAAAGAATTTCTATTTTAGGGATAAACCGAAGAAAGTAACCATTATAGTAGCCCGTAGGCAATGAATGTGATCTATATTTCAAGTTTAAGCAAATCATTTATCTACGTTACTACCATGATATTGTCATCAAAAGAAAACTACTCAAAGAACGTGGTTAATTATTCCATTATAAATTGGTGGCGGGGCCCCATTGCGGGGATGGTAGCGGGGGTTCCCCAGCCGTGCCTAATAGGGCTACGGCTTGTGGATTTGAACCACCGACCTCGGGGTCTCCCTGAGGCGGCAGCCTCTTATGAGCTTCGCGGGAGGGGTTTTTGAACCGCCTCCTCCCGCGGGCTACCTGGCTGCCCTACCCCGCTGTTTTGCCCCGCCAAGTATTATTTAGGATTGTTTTGGTGGTTATAAAGTTTTATTTATTAGTGATTATTTTATTGTTTTAAGGTTTATTAGTTGTGTTGTGTTGGATAGTTTATAGGTGTTATTCTTGGTTTTTGTTATTGGTTTAAATTATTGGCCTAGGTATATGCCTATCTATTTCTGGTCTGATTATCGAGGCGATGAGATCCTAAAAGATCTCGAATTAATCAGAGATCTCGGTATTAATAGTCTGAGGACTTTTCTTTTGACAAAAGTTTTCATGGACCAGGACTGTAATGTTAAGGAGGAAATACTCGATCTATTAAAGGATTTCTTGAATAAGAGCCATAGGTATGGTTTGAGGATCTATTTAACACTTCTAGTAGGTCATATGTCTGGAATGAACTTTGATATTACTGGTAAATCGATCTATGATGAAGAATCCATAGTTTGTATTGAGAAATTTATATATCAGCTAGCTTCTAGGATCAAAGATCACCCTGCATTAGAAGCGTATGTATTAAGTAACGAAGTAACTGTTTACGAGAAGCCTTCAAGTAGGGAAAAGTATAAGCATTTTCTTAAGAGACTCTATAATGCTATAAGGAAAGCCGATCCTATACATAAAATTACTAGTGGTAGCGGTCTCTTCTATCCATGGCATATAGGTGCTGAACCCGAAACAGAAGCAGAGATTATGGATTATCTTTCTCCTCATATGTATAACTACGACTATGATATAATGAGACATAGTCTTGCCTATATATTCAAATTAAAGCATTCCATATCAGCAGAAAAACCTGTTATATACGAGGAAATAGGTTATTCAAGCCACCAATATGGCGATCATGGACAGTATCTCTTTCTTAGAGCAATAACTTATAGCATACTTGCCAATGGCGCTCATGGTCTAATGATCTGGTGCTTCAGTGATTTCAATAGAGAAGAACTACCACCTTACAATGATCACCCGTACGAGTTAGGCTTCGGAATTATAAGGTCTGATGGAACACTTAAGCCGGCTGCAAACATAGTAAAGGAACTTACAAGCCTAGATAAAGAATATAGATTATCAGAGTATATACCTAAGGAAGATCCTATAGGGATACTTGTACCAAAATATATGTACAGAGATATGCCCTTCATAAATACTATCTCAGAGAAAATAGATAGAATTACAACAATAAAGATACTACATCAGTCATTTACAATGCTTAAGATGGCGGGATACAATCCTATAGTTGTAAATGAAGATAATTTCGATAAAAGAAACATTAAAGCATTAATAATACCATCAATACCGATACTTAGAGCAGTAACATGGAGAAAGTTATTAGAACTAGTTGAGAATGAATTAATACTATACTATAGTGTAGCGATATCGCTTAAAGACCCCCATCATGCACCCACACAGCTATGGAGAGAATTATTTGGTGTAACGCCTATACAAATGTCAGGATACATAGCACAGCCATTGAACGATATAGTCATGGAATTAAATGGAAATAAAATTACAATACCTGGACTTAAAGATCAGCCAAAATATACAGTACACATTGGAGTAAAAGTAAGACCTATAGATGCCGAAGTAATTGCAGAAAATAATAATGAGCTATTAATCCTTAGAAAGAGGATAGGGTCGGGCGAAGCAATTCTAGTGACTAAACCCATTGAATATCAATTAATTGAGATAATAAATGTAAATATTAAGTACAAGCCGTAGCAGATTTCATATAAAAGCATATTATTTTATACGTTCTTTATGGGTGTCTTCTTCGTGGAGTAGTAGTATTTTTATTTTCTTTCCATGTAGTTTGGCTATTCTGTTTTGATATTCTTTCGGCGGATATATGTAGTAGCGATTACCCATTCTTATGATACTTGCCTCAAACATATAGACAACAACCATAATGCATCCCAAAACTAGACATGTATTCAAAAACTTATAAACTTACATGCAAAATCATTAATCGGCGTCTCCGATGAGGGGGAAGACCACCTCCTTAGCTCGGGTGGTTCCCCAAGGAGAATATATGCTAACACTCAAAGCAAGAGGAGAGTTAATAGAAGGTTCACTAGACGAGCTAAGAGAAGAACTTTATCTCACACACAGAACAATACAATATGTAATTGATACTCTATGGGAACTGGACGGGATACCGAGTATCAACAAAGTACACCAGATGTTCTACAAGCTATTGAGGAAACAGGGTTTCAGAGCACACCAAGCAAAGCAAATATACAAGTACGCATTATCAATCGTAAAATAAGCTAAAAGAAACGACGGAAAGAAGCCAGTTCTAAGGAAGCTATCGGCTAGACTAGACAAATACGATGCATGGGTAGACCTAGAGAACCAGGAAGTAGTAGTAAAGCTTAGGAATAGAGTGTTTAAGATAAAGTTACTATACAGCAAAGATTACATAGAAAAATTCATGGGAAGAAAATGGTACGAGGTAATCATAAGCATTGATAGGCAGGGAAGAGTCCGGGTAAACATACCGTTTAGATGGGAGTACAATCCATATAAGCCTAGGAGCATTATTTCACTCGACATTAACCTCAAGAGGATAGTTGTCTATAATGGTAGGAGAATTAGGAGAATAAACACTAGGTTCACCGAGGCATTATATCTTAAACACTTAGCTGAGAATGTTCAGAGAAGACATAGGTATTCATGGAGAAGAAACGAGAAATGGCTAGAGATTATCCGTGTACTACATAGACGCTCGAGAAACATAGTGATTGACTGGTGTAGAAAGTTTGCTAAATACACTGTACTAAAGGCTAAGAGGACTATGAGTGTTATAGTTCTTGAAGACCTTGAGAAACTATGGTTTAATACTTCAAGAAAATCTAGGACGCTAGCTGATAAGCTGTCTAGGTTTGCTTACAGTAGACTACAGTTAGCGATAATAACTAAGGCTGTCAAGTATAATGTGCCAGTATTATTCATTGACCCAAAGAACACTTCAACAGTTTGTCCAAGATGTAGGTGTAAGCTATCCTACAACCATAGACTAGTAATATGTCCTAGATGCGGGTTAATAGCCGACCGAGACACTGTTGGAGCAATAAACATTTACCTCAAGGCATTAAAACATCTAGCCCCACGCCTTGGGTCGTAGGGCACCCGCTCGATGACGGATGAAACCAGACTGAAGGGTGGGCTCCTCATAGATGAGCCGATGACCGTTTATATACATTCATACATATAAAAACATATAAAGAGGCGAACCCATATGTGGTATATATGCATCTCTTATCACATAAGGTAAAGCCTGTGAATCTTCATAATCCTGTAGTAGAAGTAGTTAGTGTATTTAATGGGTCTGATGAGCTAATGTATCTTATAAACCATAGTTATAATGAAGCATACATAGCTGATATGGAGGGGGAACCCATAGTCATGCATGGTATTAGGAAGGACCAGGAATATATCATAGAACCACGTGGTGTAGTAGTAATAGCTAAGAGGTAAAAGGTCCCAGTCGCTCCACCTACATCATCTATTCAGTATGTCTCTGCCCGGTCATCCCTACTACTATTTTCTGGATATGGGTTTATTTGATTGTTTCCCTATATATTTCATTTGGGGTAGCTATATTGTTCATTGAAGAGGATTTTGACTATAGCCTGTTTATTCCAGAAGATGTTCTAGAGGATGTATTGATGGCTGAGAGGGAAAGCGCTTCCAAAGGAAAAAAGAGTAAAGAAAAATATCCAAGCAGTCGTGATATTGTTGATGCCGTTGTTAAGGCTGTCTCCTATGCTCATGGTATACATCCAGACAATTTCCCCGATCTAGTTTATAGTATATTAGAGGATCAGGGTTTTAGTACTAAATTCGTAACTGTTAAGAGGATCTGGAGAACATATGAAAATCTCGTACGCCGCGGAGTAATAGGAGATATTCTAGGTGTTATAAGCTATGTCAAGGACTAAACAGAAAAGAGGTACTAGGGAAAATGGTAAACTTTATTTAAAACTTAGAAGCGGTATATGGCTTCTCATCAAAGGACGTGGAGCTATAGCACCAATATCCAGTGCACGAGTATTCGGATTGATCGGTGAGAGTATAGATGGAGAACCCATGGTGAGGGATGAAAAAACTAGTACCATATATATTTCTGCTTTTAGAATAACAAGGTATCTATTGAAGATATTGGAGGAAGGAATTAAAGGTACTTTACTGGCTCTACCAGTAACGAAAGAAACATATAAGCTTGAAATATATGGTGCACCAAAGAACTATGTTAATAAACTTATTAAGATAGCTGAGGAAATGAAGGCTTTAAAAATACCTAAGAAGAAGGTATAGTTAAGATCCTTACTTTTCTCCTAACAAGTAAGAGTTCTCTATTAATGGACATATGGACTTGTTCTGTATCAATACGATAACCACATACCAGGCATTTATAATAATAATTAATCCTTCTTGCACCATTACTGAGTTTCTCGCTTTCAACAACAAGATACATCGGCTTACCGCATTTCTTACAGTAAAATCCTTTGCCAACTAGGCCAACCATATTTTAAACACCTCACTAAAGTTTCCACTATACCACTCTGTCTCCGGGTAGTGAAGATTATCTAGTATCTCCCTAAAAAGTACTAGTTCGAATAAATCTTAAGATATATTAATGAGAAATAATCAATACATTCATTATCTTAAAACTACAATATATGGAATACGTTAATGCTACCTAAGCCTAGGGCTGATGAAAAATGGGGCTAAAATA